>Ga0209362_1001979_pt1 | contig 15640 bp, 17 predicted proteins | sample SaaInlV_165m_DNA_FD_184680 | JGI IMG/M metagenome (GOLD analysis project Ga0209362, IMG submission 184680) | Marine microbial communities from expanding oxygen minimum zones in the Saanich Inlet - Saanich Inlet SI037_S3LV_110m_DNA (SPAdes)... | ecosystem: Environmental > Aquatic > Marine >...
TTCCGTTGTCGAGCATGGTTTTCACTAGGCGGGTGTCCATCCCCCGAGAGTTTTCAGGTTCAATCGAGAGGAAAAGTTCTCGGACAAAGGCAGTTACGGCTTCAGTCTTGGCTAATTCATCTTCTGCCTTTTGACGCTCTTTTTCTGTTTCGACAAGTGCTTCTTGTGCCCGGTTGCCTTGTACTAGAGCATAGGTGGCGAGGGCAAAGCCAGTAAGTGCAACAACACTTGCCGTGGCGGCGATTCTAGCCACTCGGCGATGTCGAGAATGTGAGTCGCGCTGTTTGAGGTCGTCAAGACCTACTCCCAGCATGCCCGCAATGATCTTCAGGTAAGCTCCATGTTCCCCATCTTGATCTCTTCGCAAGTCGGCAGCTGCAGGTTCGCTCGGTTCTTCCGTAATCTTTCCTTGCTCGCTTACTTTTCGGCGAGCAGCTACGGGTAGGCATTCTAGCTCGGGTTGACCGTCGCGCAAGGAGGCAAAGGGTTTTCCGTCTAATACCAGACAGAGGATACGGTTTGCCCGTCCCATCGATTTGAAAACCCTGATTTCTTCATTTACCCAAAACGATTTTGCCGCGGCGGGTGAACACAAGACGATAAGGTGGCTGGAGTCCTTGAGAGCTTTTTGAATAGCCTCTGCAAGCTCGGCAGATCCTGCCAATTCATCTCGGTCCCGAAAAATAGGAAAAAGGCGTGCGGGAACGGGGCCGAATTCAGTTTCCTTTCCCACTAAGCTTGAGGGCACACGGAAATTTTCCAATGCTTTACGAAGTTTTTGAGCATGTTCGCCATCCTCATGGGCGTATGTTAGGAAGGCTCGATATTTGAACTTTTCAGTCATTTGTAAAAGGAATTTATTATTATCGCGGGCCAACCTTTTACGCAAGGCATCCTTCCGTTTTAGAATTAACTGTTCAGTGTTTCTTTGGCCATTAATCTTGAGATAGGCACGTCGTTCCGAACCCAAGTGGAATCTCCCATCTGATTTTTCTGGTTAATTTGTCGCGTATAAATAACCCACACGAAGTGGTCTACTTCTCTTTAATCGCCCACATCTGCACTTTTTCATCATCCGGGGCATCACCCACCAGAGCCTCGTAACGTTTTTTTAAGTTGAGTCCCTGTATGAGGGCAGACGTACGCATGCGGGAAAGATTTGGCAATGGGCGGGCAAATCCGTTCACGAGGCGAGAGGTCCTGAGGAGAAGCGGGAGATCGAGGTCGTAGAGATCGCCGAAGTGGGCTGGATTTCCTCGGACAAACAAAAGCTGTCCTGGGTGCAAGGTCTTGGCCCCGTCGGCGTCTGTGCCAGCTTGAGCGGCACCTGAGACGAGGACGATTTTGAGGCCACCGTTGCCCGTGGCCTCGGCCATGAGGGCACTACGGTGCAGGCGAATACCTGCATCGGAATGCTTGCTCGACAAGGCGAAGATGGTCTCGGTCTCACAGTAGCGGAGAAAGGAGCCTTGGTGTAGGCGGATTTTGTTGGTCGAGAATTCGGCGACGGTGGATCTGCCGAGCCGTAGAAAATCGCTTGGCGCAGTGGCGATCTCGAGGAGAGAGTCCTTGGCCGCGATAAGCAGCACGGGATTTTGGGAGGGGATTGGAGAACCAACTGCAAGAGGGGTGGGAGTGGTTCTATCGGGTCGATCCTTGAAGAAAGCTTGACCAGTCAGGTCGGTCACCCGCCACTTGGTAACGCTTTTCTCTGCCCGAAGTTGAGAAGGGAGAAAAAGAACTAGGATTAGAAGATATCTAAATCTCCATGTGCGTTGGATTTGTCTCTCAACCATCTTCCAAGGCATGAAAGAGCCGAAAAACTTAAAACTTCGCGTTGATAGAGGCACCGCCCCCGCCGTCGAAGCGGTTGAAGTCATATGAGGATATGCCTCCCTTGGAAAGGCGGGTGGCATAGTGGGCGAAGAAATTGGCAGTGAGGTAACTGGTGAATGGATACTCGAGATCCAGACCTACTTCTCGCGTGAAATCCTGCCTGTCGTGGTTGAAGCCTTTTCGATAGTCGCTGTAGATGATTCGGGCATAGGGAGACAATTCCCATTTGCCAATATTAGTCATGACTGTCCAGCGGGCGGATAATTCCCATCGGTCGAGCTCGTCAGGATTTATGGTATTGAATTTCGAGTCGGTAAAGTGGTGGCTCAATCCGAAATCGATCAGGGAAACGGCTTTGCCTAGGCTGAAGGTCTTTAGTAGAGTGATTCCTGGATAGAAGTCGTCGTGAACACGATCATTGTTTTTCCCGTCGTGGTCTTGGTTATAGGTCAACCCTGTCCGCAAGGCCCATCCGCTGGGAAATTGCAACAACCCGAAAGTGTACAGCCCCAACGTGTTCAGGGGAAAGTCTAAATCCTTGTCTCCAAACTGATCGAAACGAGTCAAGGTGAGACCTAGGTAGGGGGAGAAGGCAGCCTGTCCCCAGTTATATGACCCGAGTCGAAAGCCCGAGTGAACGTTGTTCAGCCAAACACCGGCAGGTTTCTCGTATTGATGTCCAGGTGATTGGACGTTGGGGTTTGAACTATAATATACGCGCGTGGAAAGCCCCAGATAGTAGTCGAAACCACGACGCTTTACTGCAACGGGCCGCTGGAGACCGAGGTCGCTGGCTCCCGGTCGCTGGGAGGAGGTCCTTGGCGGGATGGTTCGAGAGCTCCGCTCGCGCATGGCCGGAGCTACGACTTTAGTATTCGCGTCGAAGCGTGGGACGGTCTCAATGCCTCCCCATTGTTTTTGGGCTCGGATGTCGATAGCACTCGTCAGGAGTAGTCCCGACAAAAGGGAATACTTCACAATTGTTGCGTGGAGGAACTGCATGGGCCTTTGTACTTAAACAGTTTTACTTGTTGGCGGAGGAAAAAGCTCGGATGCGAACTGCGGGAACTCCTTCGTTAACAGTGATGCTGGAATTGACGTGTCCGTCGGGACCGCTGAAGTGCTCGGAACCAAGTGGAATGCCCCCGTGGGTAACGTTTTTAATGAAGTTAACCGAGCCTAGAGCCCTGTCGTCCGCGCCAAAGGTGGCGCGACCGTCTCGGCTTCGGAGCATGACTTCCGAGCTCGACGGGAAAGCCACGTTCTTCAGGTCGATGGTGATGGACTCCATGTAGATTTCGTTCACTCGTCCGCCGAATTCCAAGCCGTTTATGCCAATCCTTTCCTGCGCGTAGAGGTAGGCGTTGTCGGAATCGGAATTTAGTCCGACGGTAATAAGGCTGGGCTTGTCCGGGTTGGTGGATAGGATGTGCAACTCCTTTAAGGTTCCCACGGCTAGATTGCCGCCCGTGGTGACGTTCACGTTCACCAATTCGAGCGTGTCGTAGGAACCGAGACCGAGGTTCGAGCCCTCGTAAATGAGGTCGAGGTGGTCGGGATGCGAACGGGGTTGGATGTCTTCTTCGGAAGTATAGACGGTCCCGTCGAGATACTTCTCCATGAAGTCGGCGTCGAGAATGTAGTCGTTTAGGGAACCGGAACGAAAGTGAACGTCGTCGGCGGCCCCGATGGCGAGGGCGTGGTCCTCCTTGTGGTTGTCGTTGGTGAAGGTGACGCTGTCCTTTATCGTGAGGTCCTTGGCGGCGCCAATGGCGAAGATTTTTCGACCCCATTCGTCCGCAGCCTTGTCGAGATAGGATGAGACGTCTATTTCTCCGCCTTCAATCGTCACGTTTGAACCTAGCGCGGCGTTTATGTTCTTGAGCTTCACGTTGAAGAGGTCGGCGTCCTTCTCATTAATGGTGAACTTGCGGGCTCCAAGCAGCTGGGTGTTTATACCTGTTCCAGCTTCTGAGATTTCTCCGTCGATCAAATCATTGAGTGAGGATATATTGTTGAGCTTGTCTCTGCCGCCGACGAGGGAGATGATGTCGTTGGCCAACGTCTCGATGCCCGGGTGTTCCCGGTTCGGGGCCGACTTTTCGCCAATTGCACCTTTTTTTGCGAGGAGCTTGGCCAGTTCATAGGTGTAGGGATTGGAACCGAGTTCTCCCATCAGTTTGTCTGCGTTCCATACTCTATCGCTTGGAATGGATCCGGAAAGGGTGACGTCGGTCAGGATTTCTCCTGCTATTCTGGTGACGTCTGCAAGGGCTGTATTGAAGTAATTGCCATCCGTTGTGTGCGTAGGGTCTTTGATGACGTCTATCAAAATCGGGATGGCCATGGCCGTGGTTTCATCGACTTCCAACAATTCGACCAGTTTTATCTCGGATATCTTTAACTTCTCCAGAAACTTCTTTTCTGAATGGGGATTGTCGATGGTCAGCACGTCGTTAATCTCGTCATACGAGTATTCGGTTTCTTCCGGGTCTATGAGTTCGGTAGACCCTGGTTCCGGGCCTGGCGAGTTCCCGCCGTTTGGAACCGCGGGGATGTTTACACCTGAAGGTGGGGTGGTGGGTGGACCCTGTGTTATTTGCTCAAACTTTTCTTCGATTTGTTCAAGCTTCTTTCTCATCTGCTCGAGGGAAGCGGCGATTGGCTGGACGTGGGTGCGTTCCTTTAAGACCTGCTTTTCGGCAGGAGTTGCCTCTTCCTCCTCCTCCTGTTGGGCGAAGGTTGAGGCGGTTGCCGTAAGTGCAGTCGCTAGAATTAGAACTAGGCGTTTGGTCGATCCAGAAAGTTCTCCGATTTTAGTCATCATGGTAAAAATTAATCCTAAGGATTTCGTGTTGTGACGTTTACGCTAAATACAACTTTCAACAGGCTTTTTTGTCAATGCGTTTTCCTAGAGGAAATCTTTGTCGTGTGATGAAAAATCGGATGAGGAGTGGATATCCCTTCTGCTATTCTATTGATAGAACTTAAAGGTAAGGAATTCAATCGTTGAAGTTGGCGGCGACTTGGTCCCAGTCGACGACATCCCAGAATGCGGATACGTAGTCCGGTCGGCGATTTTGGTAATTCAGGTAGTAGGCGTGTTCCCAAACGTCGAGACCGATGACGGGAGTTCCCGTGACGTCGGCGATGCCTTCCATGAGCGGGGAATCCTGATTTGGGGTGGAGGTTACGGCGAGGGTGCCGTCGGATTGCTTGACGAGCCATGCCCAACCGGAACCGAAGCGAGTTAGGGCCGCTTTGGTAAAGGCTTCTTTGAGAGCATCGAAGTTGCCGAAGGTGGAATCGATGGCGGAACCAAGTTCTCCCGTAGGCAATTCACCGCCTGACGGAGAGATGACTTTCCAGAAAAAGGAGTGATTGGAATGTCCTCCCCCATGGTTGCGAACCGCTCCTCGAATGCCTTCCGGGATGGAGGAAAGATCTTGGATGAGATCATCGACTTCCAGTGCGGCGAGGTCCTCTTTACCTTCCAAAGCTGCATTTAGGCCCGAGACGTAGGTTTGGTGATGTTTGCCGTGGTGAATTTCCATCGTTTGGGCGTCGATGTGTGGTTCGAGCGCATCAGTGGCAAAGTCAAGTGGAGGAAGTGTGTGTGGCATATTTATTGGAATCAAAGGTTCGTTAGTGTGGCTAGAATTTAGTCGGAAGTTCAGTGTCAGTCCTCCTCAATTTCTCTCTTTGCACTAGGATTTTTCTTCGGGTTTTGACGTTTGACTTGAAAGTATGCCTGAAGAAGGACGAGGGATTCTTGACTTAAGAGACCGGACGAGACTTTGGCTTTGTGGTTGGAGAAGGGGAGGGCGTTTAGGTCCGTGGCGCCTCCGAGACAGCCCATCTTCGGGTCGGGCGCGGCATAGTGGACTTCTCCTATTCTAGACATGATTACCGCTCCGGAGCACATGGGGCATGGTTCCTTCGTGACGTACAATCGACATTCGTTTAGTCGCCAGTCTCCGATTGCGCTGGCGGCTTTTGTAATGGCAATGATTTCGGCGTGAGCGGTGGGATCGTTGGCAATTCTTGTTTCGTTGCGGGCTGAAGCGATGACTTCCTCTCCATGGACGATTACCGTGCCCACCGGGACTTCGTCTGCATTCCATGCGTCGATGGCGAGGTTGTAGGCGAGTTTCATGAAAAATTCGTCATCGCGGTTGAGTTGCGACGGATGGAGTTTCTCAAAGGGACAAGTTGTTAATTCCTTGGCGATTTCTAGCATTTGGGGTTCTTTAAAACGGTCTTGGCGAATGGTTCGCAAGCCGGAAACGTCCTCGATCGCTTAGGCATGCTCGCTTGACGTATGTGGAAAACATGATGTTTTAATTTTCAATGATAAACCTAAATAACAGAATGTTTTACACTATTTCATGACTTCTGAAGATGATATTGAGGTCGAGGGTAAGATTGTCGCAGTTTTGCCCAGTACGATGTTTCGCGTGGAACTGGAGAATGGACATCAGGTGCTTGCCCATATTTCCGGGAAATTGCGCAAGCATTTCATAAAAATCACCGTCGGCGACGTGGTTAAGATGCAAATGAGTCCTTACGATCTCAATCGTGGAAGAATAGTTTATCGTCTTAGAAACGCCGATTCCAACCGAAAAGCTCCCATTCGTAGCTTCGGACCTCGAAGGAGGTAGCTTCACTTCTTTAGGTAAATTTTTGCATTTCCATTTGTTCCCAAATCTCATTTTCCCGTTAAATCCTCAACCAACCCTATTGCCATGTCCCTTAACCAAGACATAACCGGTTCCATTGGGCGTACGCCCCTAATCAAGCTCAACAAGGTAACTGCCGGTTGTAATGCCGAAGTTTACTTGAAGGGTGAATTTTTCAATCCGCTTGCGAGCGTAAAGGATCGAATTGGGGTTTCCATGATCGAAGCTGCCGAGCGTGATGGGAAATTGAATCCCGACAGTGTAGTAGTCGAGCCTACTTCGGGGAATACTGGTATCGCTCTTGCCTTCGTTTGCGCAGCCAAAGGCTATAAGTGCCTTTTGACGATGCCTGAAACCATGTCGAAGGAGCGCCGGGTCCTCCTCCGCTTACTTGGAGCCGACATCGTGCTTACTCCCGGCGCCAAAGGAATGCCGGGTGCTATCGCCAAGGCGAATTCATTGTTGGAGGAGTATGGCGAAAAAGGATTTATGCCGCAGCAATTTGAAAACCCTGCCAATCCGGAGATTCACCGTCAGACGACTGCCGAGGAAATATGGTCCGACGTGGAGGGGGATATCGCTGCGTTTGTCGCCGGCGTTGGAACCGGGGGCACGATCACAGGAGTTTCCGAGGTGATCAAGCAACGCAATCCCGATCTCCTTTCGGTCGCGGTCGAACCGGATGAAAGTCCGGTGATCACCCAAACCATCGCGGGTGAAGAGGTGAAGCCGGGACCACACAAGATACAAGGAATTGGGGCTGGCTTTGTTCCCAAGAATTTGAACTTGGATATAGTGGACGAGGTACAAAGAGTTAACAGCGATGATGCATTCGCTATGGCTCGTCGCCTTGGTATTGAAGAAGGCATTCTCGGAGGTATTTCAACGGGGGCTTCGGTTACGGCTGCCTTGCGGATTGGCAACCGTCCTGAAATGGCAGGTAAACGCATCGTCGTTATTGGGGCTAGTTGCGGAGAACGTTACCTCACCACCCCATTGGCTGCTGAAGCCGCAGCCGAGGTCATGGATGCCGTTGCGGCGGAAGACTAGGCTTTTTACCATTTTGTCTTAGCAGGATTTGCATGGTTTTCAGTTTCTGAAAAATCGTCTAGGGATTATTTATTTGCCCCAATTTTTTGAAATAGCCCAAAGCTAGGGTTTTAGGATCAGATGAGGGCTGTCGTACGTCGTGTTCAAAGAGCCCTTGTTCGAGTGGAGGGTGAAGTCGTTGGTGAAATCGGAGAAGGTCTTCTGGTCTACCTCGGAGTTTCAGGCGAGGATGATGTCGGAGATTTGGACTGGCTTGTCCCTAAGATCGCCGGATTAAGAATCTTTGATGACGATGAGGATCGCATGAACTTATCCTTGAAGGATAGAGACTTGGATGTGTTGGTAGTGAGTCAATTTACTCTCTATGGGAATCTGAGAAAGGGTTTTCGTCCCTCCTTCAATCGGGCGGCTTCACCCGATCTCGGAAAGACTCTTTACGAATGTTTTGTCGAGAAAATGTCCGCAGAGCTTGAAAAGCCAATCCCCACTGGACGGTTTGGGGCTCATATGGAGATCGAGGCAGTGGATCACGGTCCTGTGACCATACTGCTCGATTCCCGAGATAAGAAATATTAGTTTTTTGCTTTTTCGTATGAAAAAAAGCAAAGTTTTGGGAGCGTCGTTTTTCAATAGGCCTACGGTACAAGTGGCTCAAGAGCTTATCGGCAAGTTGTTGTGCCGCAGAGTTGCGGGATCTTCGGGCTTTATTCAAATGAGGATTTGCGAGACCGAGGCTTACGACGGTCCAGAGGACAGGGCATGCCATGCCCATCGTGGTAAAACTGCTCGAAACGAGGTGATGTTCGGATCCGCAGGGCACTGGTACGTTTACCTGTGCTATGGTATGCACTGGATGTTGAATGCGGTGACTGGTCCCGTTGATTACCCGGCTGCTGTTCTTATCCGAGGGTGTTGCGGTGTGATCGGTCCCGGACGTCTAACCAAGGCATTCTCGGTTCATCGAGAATGTGATCGGTCGGAGATTTCGGAAAAGTCAGGGCTTTGGGTTGAGGACGACAATTTTGTCGTTAATTGCGATGAAATCGTCATCGGTCCTCGCATTGGTATTGGTTACGCTGGTCCCGAATGGGAAAGCAAGCCATTTCGTTTTGGCTGGAAACCACCCTTGGATGAATGATAATGCTTTTCTCCGCACTTGCTTTTTTGCCTATGCGTGGCAATGGTATTCAATTATGAGGGTATTTCCTTCAAGTCTACTTTCCATTTTCGCCATTGTTTTGCTCAATGGGTGCTTTTATCGTACGGCGAGCGAAGCACCCATTGTTTATCAAGAATGGAATGCTCGATACAACTATGATCTTGATAATCGTCGCCTTATTTCCTCGTTTGGTAATAAGCGAATCGGAAGGAACTGGGGGCGAAATGAAAATGGACTCATTGATTACGATCGTTGGTGGGGAAGGGGCCCCCTCATTACTGAGAATCTCATGATCGCTAGGCGAAAAGATGAGGATGCCATTCGCGAAAAACGCTGGATAGAGTCCGAAAAAGCGAGATTGAAAGCTCGGCGAAAGGAAATAGAAAAGGAAGCCGGAATGAATATGTCGAAGCCCGATGTCGCCGAAGACTCGGTGCAGTCGGCAACCGATGAACCTGTGCCCTTTATTCCGGAACCATTTGCTCCCACTGCCCCGGCTGTCGAGGAACCTGCTCCTCTTCCGAATAATCCTGCCATTCCCGAAGACCCGGCGGCACCATCCCCATTTGCTCCAATGCCGCCGGATTCCGGTTTGCCACCTTTGCCTGGCGGAGGAGATGGAGCCCCTCCTTCCCCTTTCGCTCCCTTGCCTCCCTTGTAACCTATGCAAAAAATTTCTCGGATCGAAATTTGGCTTGCGATAATTTTCTCTATTGCCGCCTTGGTATTCGTATTGTTGCTTTGGATGCGGGGTGAGGATGCCTCCACTCAGCTGAGTACGCTCAACGAAGAATTTTCTCTACTAGAGAAATCTGCGGACGAAAAAAAGAGTGCTCAAGAAGCTAATCTAGCCCGTAAGAAGCGGGACAGTCAGAGCCTTCAGGAGGAATTGAGTTCAATCAAGCAAGATACCGTTTCCAACGAACGCCTGATTTTGGAATCTGAGACCAACCTTCAGGTGGAGCGTGACAAGGTCGCCCAAACTCGTGATGCCACCCATCAGGCCAATCTCGCAATCGAGGCACTAAAGAAAGAACTTGAGCATGCTCAGGAGGATGCGGATCGGCTGGCTTTGGCGAATCCCGCGAAAACTGCTGAACTAGATACCATAAGAAATCTAATAGAGGAAAAACGAGGGAATGGTGAGCGTATACAGGACCAGTTGGCGGACTATGCTGACGAGACCCGTACTCTGGACTTCCATTACAAGAGTGTCCTAGCTGCCCTTGAGCGAGATTTGAACGACCGTCCTTGGATTGAGCGTGGAGAAAGCCTATCTACCAGTGTGCAAAGTCTAAACTTAAAAGCTGGTGTGCTGATGTTGCCCATCGGTCGCAACAAAGGCTTGGAGGCGGATATGCGGTTCATCGTTTCCGACAAAGGTCAGCGCCTATGCCAGATTTTGGTCAAGGAGGCAGGCTTATCTCATAGCGTTGCCATGATTATTCCCATGTTCGGGCGCATCGGAGGCTTGAAGGAAAACCAAAAAGTTGAAATCACAAATCTCTAGACTTTTCGCATGGGGGCTCACCCTTATGGCCGGAATCGCTTTTGCGATTGTTCCGGGTATTGTCGCCGAAAAAGAAAAACGTAGTGCAGATCGTAAAGATTCCATTGAGAATTTGAAGAAAGAGATGGTTGTTGACGAGAATGCCTCCAAACTTGCCCTTGCTGCTGTTTTTCGTGAAATCAGTGGGCATAGGGAAGCCATTGACGATGCCCAAGGCACGTTCAAGGAAACCAAAGAAAAAGTTGATTTCCTCGAAAGTGAGCTTGCCAAGGTGGCTGAAGAGTTAAAGGAAGCCGAAGCGGAGAGCGAGGAATTGGTCCCTTCTCGTCTGGATGCTCAATCCAAGCTTGCCGAAGTCAATGCTCGGCTGGAGCCATTGAAGGCCAATGCAAATGGCATTTCCGCCAAGCGCCAAGGCTTGGAGGAAGAATTAGGGGGTGTCCAAAAGGATAACCAAGCCCTTCAGGCCAAACTCGACAAACTTATTTTTGCCCGTGAACAAATCCTCGTCGATTTTCGCGAACGAGAAAAATTTTATCGAGATAGCATTAAGACTCCGCCATGGATTTACTATGCCGATAAAATGAACGTTACCGTAACGAATGCCAGACCTTCGGGAGCTGGTGTGTTTTTACCCGTGGGCTATCAAGATGGCATGAAGAAGGGAATGGAGTTTCTTGTCCGTCGGACAGCTCCGGACGCCCCCAGTCGTCGTTCTCGTCGCCTCCGGGCTACTCTCGTGCAGTCTAATTACTGCTTTGCAGAGGAAATTCCCGGCTTCGGAGAAGCCAATGTGTTTCTACAGGTAGATGAAAAGATAGAAATCGAGCGTTCCGGTGATTCTACGCAAGAGGATGTGAACACGTTTGGCAAGGAAGATGATTCATCTCCTACATCCTCTGAATCGAATGTCTCATCCGATGCCATTGCGACTGATTCCTAAATAATTTAGTACTTTGCTTGGCAGTGTTCTGTAACTTTTCCCTTGCCACTTTTCTTTCTCCGGTAAAAGTTTAATCCCATGGACCCCCAGCCCGACTCCACGGGTCTACCTCCCGAAACCGACAAAATTTTCGAAGTGCAGGAAGACCCTACATCTAATTCCGACGAGGAACTCGCCGATATCATGGCTGATCCTGAAGTCGTGGAAGCAGACGACTTGGAAGCAGACGCTTCATCTGTGACTGTGGAAGGGATTATACCTCCGGCCGTGGAGGATGAGGATGGAGTTGAAAGTGATGAAGAACCTTTTTCGATGGATGACTTCGAAGAGAGTTTCACTGCCGAGGGCGACAATGGGCAGGGTCCAGCGGAATCTGTTGATTTAGAACCTGAAACTGCTCATTCTTATGACTTGCCTCAGGGAGAATCAGTTTCTGTCGCACCTGCTGAAGAGGGTGAAGTTGCTGATTTTCGCCGATCTCTCGCTAATCTTGCGGCTCAAGCCGAGTTGGATCGAATCGCTTTTCTTCGAGATGGTCTTGCCAAACGAGGAGATCCAGTACCTACCTTGGAAGAAATCGCCGCAGACGTGAAGGGTGACAAGCTTCTACAGCCCGAAGGTGATTTCGATCTCTATGGTTGTCGGCCCAATGCCCGTCTGGAAGGTTGGCAGGTTGGGCTTGCCTTTGGAGTCCCGAGAAGAGCCAAGCGTTTCAGCAAGACTTGAATGACGTTCGTGACCCGGTTTCTTACAAGTTGAAATCGGTTTTTTTTCTCCGACATTCATTGTTTATTTTGGCATTTCCCAGCCGGTTTGCCAATTTGAATCACTTTTTCGTAAGCATTTTTGATGCAATTTTAAAGATTTTATTTCTTAGAGATTGTAAATCCGGATAAGCGTTAGGCATGTATTGATGATCAGTTACTCTGTAATTATACCTGCTTACAACGAGGAAGCTCTACTGGCTGAAACTATTGCCGAGATCCGTCGAGCTATGGATGATTTGTTGCCAATTGACGGAGAAATGATCGTAGTCGACAACAATTCCGTGGACCGTACGCCAAAGATCGCTACGGATGCTGGAGCACGCGTCGTGTTCGAGCCGATCAATCAAATTTCCAGAGCCCGAAATGCTGGTGCTCGAGAAGCGAAGGGGAAATACTTGTTTTTTGTAGATGCAGATACAGTTGTACCTTTCCCGCTACTTAAAAAAAGCCTGAGTTTGATGATCGCAGGCGAAATCGGCGCGGGAGGTTCTACGTTACGCTTCGATTCTAAATTGCCGGAAGGCTCGTTAGATCACTTTTTTGCCAAATTTTGGAACTGGGTTTCCCGTTCTTTTCGTGTGGCAGCCGGGAGCTTTATCTTTTGTCGACGGGAAGCCTTTGCGTCCATAGGGGGATTTTCCCAGAAGGTTTTTGCCGGGGAGGAGATTTTTCTATCCATGGATTTGAAAAGGTGGTGTCGAAAGAGCGGTTACGCCTTTCGAATACTAAAGTGTAATCCTGTTGTAACTTCTTCTCGCAAGCTATTTTGGCATTCCAAAGCCCGGATATTTGGTGTGATTCTATTGCCGATGATTTTTCCGTTTGCTTTAAGGTCCAAACGCTTTTGCAGCTTTTGGTATGCAAGGCCCGATGCGAATGGTCGGGAATGAGTCTATTTTATTCAAAAGGGTAGCGTAATCCCCATTGGGCACGGATTTCGTCCAAAGTCTCCATTATTGAAATGCTTTCATCGAGGGGCATTATGTCGCTTTCCAATTTGCCATTTCGAAGCAATTCCATGAATGCTGCGGCTTCATAGTTAAAACCGTTACCCGAAAAGGGTAGGGAAAAATATTCCTCAGATTCGTCATTGCGTGTTAAGATTAATTCTTGGGGACGCCAGCACTGTCTGGAAATTTTCAACTTTGCTTCGCTGCCTGCAAGTACTGTTTCCTGAGAGGTTTGAGCCTCGAGAGAAGAATGCATGATTGAAAGTGCTCCTTCGGCGTGTCGAAAGATATATGCCGCTTGCTCGTCCACACCCGTTTCACCTTTGTGCCAAGTGGTGACGATTTCTTTCGGTTTGCCAAAGAGCATGGAGGATAGGGATATCGGATAAATACCAATGTCCAGAAGCGAACCGCCTGCCAATCCCATGTTTAGCAATCTGCCTTTCGGGTCGCGATTCTTGGCCTTGAATCCGAAATCGGCCTGTAAGGAGCGAAGTCTTCCCAAGGTTCCGTTGGCAACGAGTTCACGAACCTTCGCCATTCCAGGTGGAAATCGTGACCACATCCCCTCCATCAACAATGTTTTGTTGGTTCGAGCCACATCGACCATATGCCTAATCTGCTTGGCATTTACGGCCATCGGCTTTTCGCAAAGAACAGCTTTGCCTGCCTCAAGGCACATTACGGTATTTGAGGCATGCTCCGTGTGCGGTGTTGCTATGTAGACTGCGTCTATTTCTTGGTCGGACGCTAAGGATTCGTAGGAAGCGTGACGATTGGCAATCCGCCACTTTTCGGCAAAAGCTATGGCAGTCTTGCGATTTCGCGAACCTACGGCCTTCAGTTCGGCAGCGGAAAGGACAGAGAGTCCTTCTGCAAAGGCATTTGCAATTCGACCAGTACCTAGGATTCCCCAGCGTATATGTTCAATCATTGGGCAATATGGAATTTCCACATACCTTAATGGCAAGCTCGAAAGGAACTTAAACCACATCCCAAGCTTGACCTAAGAGGTTTCGAGGCTTTCTCTTAACCAGATATTCATTGTTTGAATCGCCAAATATTTTTCCGTTCGCTATGAAAATTTCACTCTCCCTTCTCATTTTCTTTCTAATCACCAGCTGTTTTGAGTCAGGTGAATCGGGGGCATCGAATACCGGTCAGGTTTCGGTTCCATCGTCTAGAGTTTCCAAAGATTTATCCTCTGCTGTTTCTGCGACAAGCGCCTCCCCTCATTTTAATAAAGAGATTTTGAAGGCTTTGTCCGCGCGTCCATTGGCGGAAATCGATTACGATAGACTTTCGGGAGTCGTTCACGAAAGTCTCAATGATGTGCGCGGAGACATTGAGGAAGCCATCGGCAAACAGGAAAAAATCAACTACGACCGTATTCACTCCATTATTTTTCAAACGATATCGGATAACCTCAGGACCCAGAAATTACCGGAACCTCCCCAGTTCCAGTTTATTTGCGATGTAAACGAACGCTGGATTTACCGTTGCAATCTTCAAAATGGTGAAATCGAATGCTTCAGCATGAGTTCGAACAAACTTAAACTTCTTTCAAGTGTAAGGTAAATTCCCATCGTTGGTTCACTCCTCGCTTGCTTGTTGTCCTTAGATGCTTTTTTGTTATTACATGAACTCGATAAGGTTATCACTCTTCCTAGGGTTGTCCTGTCTCCTGAGCTTTACCTTCTTTCTTGGATCCTGTCGCTCGGTTGCTGAGTATCGCGGTACTCGTGCTCCTAGTTTTGCATCTCCTTACAGGGTTGCGGCAGTAGAGAAATCTTGGATGGCTCGACACAAGTACGATCACGATCGTCGGCTTCTTATCCCCGTCCATAAAGGGACTCGTTGGGGAGCCGTTCAAGAATACAAGGAAGACGGAACCATTGTTTTTCGTGACTGGTGGGTACGGAACGTTAAGGTCGAGGACTTGGAGGCCAATCCCGAAACCGATGTGGTGAAAGCAGAGAAGCCTGAACCTGCTTCGCTATCTGGGGGCAACTCATTTGTTCCCGCTTCCGCTTTTCCTGCTCCAACGTTTGAACCTTCATCGGAGCCTTTTTCTCCCAATCCGGTCATTTCATCAGCCCCAGAACCAGCTCCCTTTGCACCCGAACCTTTCCCTGTGGTCGATGGCACTTCGGAAATCGCACCCTTTGCCCTTCCCCCTTCGAACCCGGTGTCCGGAGGAATAGCAACTCCTTCCCCTTTTACCCCTTTGCCGGGGGCAGTTCCAGTTCCCTCTGCTCCTCTTCCTGGTACGGCTATGCCTCCTGCGGCATTTCCTAATCCCGATCCCGGAGCTCCTCCTGGTTTGGGTCTCCCTGTCATGGAGCAACCTCTTGTGCCACCTCTTGATCCTGGAGCTGGACAGCCAATCGTTCCCGGAGTTGTTCCCGGAGGAGGAAACGCCCCAATGCCGGCCAACCCTTTTGCGCCTGCACCTGGAGGACCTGCTCCCGTACCCGGTAACCCTCCAGCAATGGAAAACCCCTTTCCTCCTGCCCCTGGCGGAGGAGAGGCCGCCGCACCAGTCGATCCTTTGGTTCCTGCACCTGGTGGTCCTGCTCCTGATCCTGTCGCTCCCGTTCCCATTGAAGCCAATCCTTTTGCTCCGGCCCCTGGAGGACCTGCTCCCGGAGGAGGAAACGCCCCAATGCCGGCTAATCCTTTTGCTCCTGCACCCGGTGGTCCTGCTCCGATGCCTGTTCCCGGAGGCGAAGCACCTTTACCAGCT
>Ga0209362_1001980_pt1 | contig 15633 bp, 15 predicted proteins | sample SaaInlV_165m_DNA_FD_184680 | JGI IMG/M metagenome (GOLD analysis project Ga0209362, IMG submission 184680) | Marine microbial communities from expanding oxygen minimum zones in the Saanich Inlet - Saanich Inlet SI037_S3LV_110m_DNA (SPAdes)... | ecosystem: Environmental > Aquatic > Marine >...
GAAATTTCTGTAAATTATTCCGGAAAAAGTGACACTAACAGTTTGTTAGCTGCATTTGCTCCGTTTGCATTATCATTAATTTTTTATTTAATTCTAATAAATAGATTAACATTTGCTGAGGAAAAAAACTAATGATCGCAATTTATCAAAAACATTTAATTTATTCCTTTTTAAAAAGTTTTTTAAAAGTTTGTGTATTTTTTTTCTCTTTAATAATAATATTGAATTTATTTGAAGAAATAAGTTTTTTAAAAAATAGTGATACTGGTTATTATTTACCATTATTCTTAACATTACTAAATTCACTATCAGTGTTATTTGATGTCCTTCCTTTTATCTTTTTAATAAGCACACTTTATTTTTTTACTGAGATTTTAGATAAAAATGAGTTGATTGTTTATAAAAGTTTTGGTCTAACAAATAGTAGAATTATCAAAACAATAGCAGCCACAACTTTTGCTGTAGGAATTTTTTCTATAATTATACTTTACAACATTTCATCAAATCTAAAATTCTTATATCTAGACATCAAAAATGATTATTCAAAAGATGATAAATATCTAGCCGTAGTTACTGCTAATGGACTATGGATTAAAGACGAAATCAATGGAAAAATTAATATAATTAATGCTGCAAAAATTGACGGAAATTATTTGCTTAATGTGCTTATCACTCAATTAGATTTAAACTTTGAATTTAAAAAATTAATCAGATCATCCAATGTCAACATTAAAGATAATAACTGGGTATTAAAAGACCCATATATTACAATTGATAATAAAACTAAAAAAATTGATAATTTAGTTTTCCAAACTAATTTTAATAAACAAAAAATTAAAAATCTTTTTTCAAATTTGTCGTCATTGAATTTATGGCAATTAAAAAAACTTAAAAAAGATTATGAACTATTAGGCTACTCAACAATCCTATTAAGTGCACACCAACATAAACTATATTCATATCCTTTATATCTAACTATTATGGTTTGCATTTCTTCTATTTTAATGTTGAACATTAAACACAACAATTCAAAAGCTTTTAATTTAATTCTTGGAATACTTATCTCTGTATTAATTTATTATATTAATTATTTTTTTAATGTTTTGATTGAAAGTAAAAATATTCCATTCGTTGTTTCAATTTGGGGTCCACAATTATTACTAATTTTAATTACCACAATAGGTCTAGTAAATATTAATGAAAAATAAACTAATTATAATTAAGATTTGCATTTATTTTTTTTTAATTATTTTTGTAAATAAGATTCAAGCAGATGAACTAGAATTTAATTCATCAACAATTCAATCCTATGAAAATGGTAATATTATTAAAGCTTACGATGGTGTTAGAATTAAAGATCCAAGAGGAATAATTATTGATGGTGATCAATTTATATATGATAAAAAAAAATCAATATTAACTGTTGAGGGAAATATTTTAGTAAACGATAAAATTAATAAAAATATTTTAAGAACAGAAAAAATTATTTACTTTCAACTACAAGATAAAATTAATACGATAAATTCTACAACAATTGAAATTAATAAAAAACATACTCTAGAAACTTCAAACATCACCTACAACATAGATCAAAAAGAATTTTTCACTAAAGAAAAAGCAATTATTAAAGATAAATATAACAATGTATTAAATACAAATGGATTTAATTTTTCTATGATTAAAAATATCTTAAAAGCAAAAAATGTGAAAGTAATTGATAAAGAGTCTAATAGGTATAATATTGAAAATTTTAGATTAAATTTGAACACTAACAAAATACTTGGAAAAGATTTTGATATTAATTTCAACAATAGAATATTTAATTCAAAAGAAAATGAACCTAGATTAAAAGGGAAAGCTCTTTTTTTAGAAGATAATACTACAATAATTAAAAAGGGCGTTTTTACGACATGTAAAAAAAGAGATGGCTGTCCTCCTTGGGAATTGTCAGCAGAGGAAATTGCACATGATAAAATTAAAAAAACATTAAATTATAAAAATGCTTGGCTTAAAGTTTATAATGTTCCTGTGTTATATTTTCCAAAATTTTTTCACCCTGATCCAACTGTTAAAAGACAATCTGGGTTCTTAACACCTCAGATATCGCAATCATCCGCTCTTGGAAGTTATGTAGGTGTACCTTATTTCAAGACAATTGCAGATAACATTGACTTCACATTTAAACCTAGATTTTATAATGATCAAAAAACTATTTACCAAACTGAATACCGTCATGTTACAAAAAATACTAACAATATATTAGATTTTAGTATTAAAAATAAAAACTCATTAATTTTGAAAAATAACTCACAAAGTCACTTTTTTTCAGAATCCTCATTTAATCTAGACTCAGATTTTTTTGATCAATCAAAAATTGACTTAAAAATTCAACAAACCTCAAATGAAACTTACCTTAAAACTTATAAACTTAATTCACCTTTAATTACGTCTAGCTCTAGTTTGCATTCAAAAATTAGTTTTAATGCAAGAAATAATGACTCTGAAATTAATTTTTTAACTGAGGTGTATGAAGACTTAAGTAAAAAAGATAATGATAGATATGAATATGTTTATCCTAGTTACGATTATTCAAAAAATTTTGATAACTTTTTTCCAAGTGGAAGTTTGACTTTTTTATCCACAGGTCATAACAAACTTTTTGACACGAATATTAGTGAAAAAGTTATAATTAATGATTTCAATTATAAGTCTAATGACAGTATTAGCTCTATTGGTTTGGTAAGTAATTATGAAATATTGGTTAAAAATTTTAATGCAGATTCAAAAAATTCAAAAAATTATAAAAATAAAAAAGAAAATGATATTCAATCATTAATAAACTATCAGGTTAAATACCCATTAAAAAAGGTTGGAAATAAATATACAGGTATACTTTCACCTATATTTTCAGCAAGATATAGTCCAAACCAAAATAAAAATATAAAGAGTATTGATAGAATCACAGAGTACAATAATATCTTTACTTTAAATAGAATTGGTTCAAACGATACTGTTGAGGGTGGACAGTCTATTACTCTTGGGAATGAATTTGCAATTTATGATAAATCAAATCCCAGTGATGAAATTTTTTCATTCAATATAGCAACAATGTTTAGAGATACTGAAAATTATAAATTACCAACATCGAGCACTTTAGGTCAAAAATCATCAGATATTGTTGGTAAAATGAAATTTAAACAAAATGAATTTATTGATTTTTCGTATAAATTTTCACTTGATGATAATTTACAAAATTTGAATTACAATCAAATAGATACAACTTTTAGTGTTAATAATTTTGTAACAACTTTTGAATTTTTAGAGAAAAACAATGTTATAGGAAATGAAAGCTATATTTCAAATCATACTACTTTAAAGTTTGATAATAATAATTCACTTCAATTCAAAACTAGAGAAAATAAAGAAAAAGATTTAACGGAGTATTATAATTTGCTTTACGAATATGAAAATGATTGCTTAGTAGCTGGTATAGAATATAAAAAAGATTATTATACTGATGGTGCGCTTAAACCCGAAGAACAATTATTTTTCTCTATTACTATTATGCCCTTTGGAAAAATCAACTCACCTAACACAAAATAATGACTAATAGATTTTTGATATTAATTATAACAAAGATATTAATATTATTTATATATGTAATGCCCGTTAACTCATCGATGGAGTCACATATCGTTTTAAAAATTAATAATGAAATCGTAACAAATTTTGATATAGACGAAGAGTATAGATACCTTATAGCTCTAAATAATGATCTAAAAAATCTAGATGAAGCATCTCTTAAAGAAATATCAAGAAACTCAATTATAAGAGAAAAAATAAAAAAAAATGAAATAATGAAATATTATAAACTTGATTATACTCAAGAATATTTAAACAATATATTGAAAAACTTTTACCTAAAATTAAATATACAAGACGTTGAACAGTTTGAAAATTATTTAGCTAATTATAATTTGAAATTAAATGATGTTAAAAAAAAACTAGAAATCGAAGTTTTATGGAATGATCTAATTCAAGGAAAATTTAAAAACCAAATTAATATTGATAAAAAAATTTTAAAAGAAAAAATTAAAAAAGAAGGATTGAATAAAAATTTAAATATTAAGTATGATTTATCAGAGATTTTATTTCAAGTTTCTGATAAAGCTAGCCTAACTAAAATAGAAAATGAAATTAAAGAAAGCATAATTTCTTCAGGTTTTAAAAATACAGCGAATATTTATAGCATCTCAGATACAGCAAAATTTGGTGGGCACATTGGGTGGATGGACGAAAATCAGTTGTCTATAGAATTTAGAGAGTCACTTAAGAAATTAGATATAGGTGCTATAACTCAAGCAATAAATGTACCGAATGGTTTCTTAATATTAAAAATAGATGATAAAATTGAAGAAAAAATTAATTTAAATGAAGAAAAAATTTTGAGAAGTTTAATTAATTATGAAAAACAAAAACAATACAATCAATTTTCTTTAATCTATTACAATAAAATAAAATTAAATAATCAGATTAGTGAATAAGAGTCCTATAATAATAGTTGCTGGTGAACCTTTTAGTGTTTTTTTAGAAATATTTTTCAAAAGTCTTAAAAAGATATCATTAAAAAAACCAATAGTGCTTATTGTATCCAAAAAACTATTAATTTCACAAATGAAAAAGTTTGGTTTTAATTTTAAAATAAATTTAGTTGATAAAAATCAAATTAATTTAAATTTATTATCTAAAAATAAAATTAATGTTATTAATGTAAATTTTAATTTTTCAAAACCCTTTGACTCTATTACCTCAAAGTCAAATTATTATATAAAAGAATGTTTTAGAATTGCTCTTAAATTATTAAAAGACAACAAATGTGCTGGTTTAATTAATGGCCCAATTTCAAAAAAACATTTTTTAAAAAGAAAATTTTTAGGAATTACTGAATATTTAGCAAATAAGACAAATCGAAATAATAAAGTTGCTATGCTAATTTATAATAATAAGTTATCTGTTAGCACTATAACAACACATTTGCCTTTAAAAGAGGTATATAAAAATTTATCCAAAAAAAAAATAATTAATAATGTAAAATTAATTAATAAATTCTACAAAACTAAATTTAAAAAAAAACCTAAAATTGCTATTACAGGATTAAATCCGCACTGTGAAAGCAATTATAAAATAAGTGAAGAAAATAATATTATTAAACCTGCAATTAAATACTTAATTAAAAAAAGATTTAAAGTAAAAGGACCTTTCGCTGCAGATACGATATTTATGAAAGAGCAGTCAAAGCAGTATAATGTTATAATTGGAATGTATCATGATCAAGCATTGACCCCTATAAAAACACTTTTTAGTTTTGATGCTATAAACATAACATTAGGTCTGCCATTTATTAGAATCTCACCAGATCATGGGCCCAATGAGTCAATGGTGGGGAAAAATACATCTAATCCTCAAAGCTTAATTCAAGCCTTAAAGTTTTTAAATAAATAAGTGCATATTAAAGCTAAAAAAAGTTTAGGACAAAATTTTTTAATAGATCGAAACATACTTGAGCAAATTGTTGACACGGTTGAAATAAACAATAAAGAGATTTTGGAAATTGGTCCTGGAACTGGTAATTTAACATCATATATTTTAAGAAAAGAACCTAAAAAAATATATGTTGTTGAAAAAGATAACGAACTAGCTTTACTATTAAACGAAAAATTTAGTGGCAAAATTAGTATTTTAAATGAAGATATTTTAAAAATATCAGAAAATAAAATCTCAAAAAAAAAATTAACTGTATTTGGAAACCTTCCTTATAATATTTCTACTGAAATACTTTCTAAATGGATCATTAATATAGATAAAGAATTTTGGTTTGATAAATTAATTTTGATGTTTCAAAAAGAAGTCGCAGATCGAATTATTTCTAAACCTAACACGTCAAATTACGGTAGATTATCAATATTATCTAGCTGGAAATTAGACATAAAAAAAATTATAGATATTAAACCGGAGAGTTTTTTACCAAAGCCTAAAATAGATAGTTCTTTGTTAATATTTACTCCAAAAAAAAAATTTTTTGAATTAAATCAATCTAAAAATTTAGAGATGATTACTCGAGTCTTTTTTAATCAAAGAAGAAAAATGATTAAAAAACCTTTTAATCAAATATTTAAAAATTCTCAAGAAATCTCTAAAAAATTTAATATCGATTTAAATTTAAGACCACAGAATCTAGAACCTGAAATATATTATAAGTTGGCAAAAGAATATGAAAAATTAAGAAGTTAAAGTTTCCACATGTTTCCTTATATAATCTTTATCATAGTCTTTTGAGCCATTATTAATTTCTGCTTCAATTAAATTATTAATTTTTAAATAACATTCATTAAGATCATCATTTATAACTACATAGTCATAATTGATCCAATGTAATACATCTCTACTAAATTTTTTCATTCTTTCATTCACTATTAATTTATCTTTCATATCTCTGTTTGATAATCTTTCGAATAAAACTTTTTTACTTGGAGGTAGTACAAAAAAAGTAATTAATTTATAATTTAATTTCTTATTTTTTATTTGATCAGCTCCTTGCCAATCAATGTCAAAAACTACATTTTTACCTTTTTCTAACTTGTCAATTACAGGCGTTCTAGTTGTACCGTAAAGATGATTAAAAACTTTAGCATATTCTAAAAATTCTTCATTTTTTATTAATTGTTGAAATTTTTCATGATCTACAAAATAATAATCTTTATCAGGAGTTTCATGAGGTCGTGGTTTTCTTGTTGTATGAGATATAGAAGTTTTAAAATCTTTATTTTTAGATAAAAGTTTTACTAGTGTTGTTTTACCTGCCCCAGATGGGGATGATAAAATTACCATTATCCCATCTTTTTTTATGGACATTTAATTTTTCTAATTACTTTTACCTTCAATAAACTTAATCGCATCACCAACAGTTAAAATTTTTTCTGCCTGACTATCTGAAATTTCTGACCCAAACTCTTCTTCAAAGGCCATCACCAATTCAACTGTGTCTAAACTATCTGCTCCAAGATCATCAATAAAACTTGAATCATCTTGAACTTTTGCTTCATCAATACCTAAGTGATCAGCTACAATTTTTTTAACTTTGCTTGAAATATCTTCTGACATATTGTTCCTTTATTGTTATAATTCGTTATTAGATTAAAACTTGGTTTTGTCAACCCAAATACATACCTCCATTAACATGTATTGTTTCTCCATTAATATAGTCTGATAGGTTGGAGGTTAAAAAAACCACCGCATTAGCAATATCTTCTGGTTTACCTAATCTGTTAGATGGAATTTTTGCTATTATTGTCTCTTTAAATTTCTCGTCTATTTGATCAGTCATAGCAGTGCTAATAAATCCAGGGGATATACAATTAACATTTATATTTTTTTTTGCATATTCTATTGCCAGACTTTTTGACATAGCAACGATACCTGCTTTTGAAGCAGTATAGTTTGCTTGACCAACATTACCCGTATGTCCAACTACTGAAGTAATATTGACAATTTTTCCAGACTTATTTTTTAACATTTTTTTAATGGAATATTTACTCATCAAAAAAGTTGATGTTAAATTTACATCTATGACTTTTGTCCATTCTTCTAAACTCATTCTAATTGTTAAATTATCTTTTGTAATTCCTGCATTGTTAACTATACAATCAAGGGATCCACCAAGAATTTCTGTTGCATTATTAATAAACTCTTCAATCTTATCATGTTGAGAGATATCAAACTTTAATATTTTTATTTTTTTAAATTTTTCTTTTAACCCTTCTAATTTTTCGATCTTTGTACCAGTTGCTAAAATGTTTGCTTCATTATCATATAATTTTTCAATTATTGAATTTCCAATTCCGCCTGATGCACCCGTGACTATAATATTTTTATTTTTTAAACTATTCATTTATATTAATTAACTTTATATCCTCTTCGTTATTTATTGCACTAACTTTTACATTTTTATCAATTCTTTTTATTAAACTTGATAGAACTTTACCTGGTCCAATTTCTATAAATTGATTAATGTCTTTATTAATCATCAATAAAACACTTTCTCTCCAACGAACTCTACTTTCAATTTGTTTGATTAATAAATCTTTCAATTCTAATGAATCGGTTATTACATTCCCTGTAACATTTGAAACCAATATATTTTGAGGTTCTTTAAAATTTAGTTTTGTTATTTCTTCATTCATTATCTTTGTAGCTTTATTCATTAATCTACAATGAAAAGGAGCACTAACAGGTAATTTAACATTCTTAATATTATTAAATTTTAAGTCTATTATTAGTTTTTCTAATTCTAAAACTCTTCCGCTAATAACTATTTGCCCATCTGAATTATCATTTGCAATAAAACACTCATATTTATCTTTATTATCTTTGATAATTTTTTCTATAACTTCTATCTTAGAGCCAAGAATAGCAACCATGCCTCCTTCTCCTTTTGGAACAGAGCTTTGCATTGCTCTTCCTCTGATTTTTAAAATTTTAATAGTATCTGAAAAACTAAGTGAGCCAGCAGCAGCTAGAGCTGAATATTCTCCTAAAGAGTGACCAGCAAAATAATTAGCTTTATTTAAATCGATATTAAATTCATCTTTAATCAATTTAAAAATTGAATAACTAAGCAAAAATATTGCTGGTTGGGTATTTTCTGTTAGGTCTAACTCTTCTTTTGGGCCTTCTAAAATAATCTTTGATAATGAAAAACCAAGAGTTTCGTCAGCTTCTTTAAATAAACTTTTAACTAAGTCGTATTTATCATATAAGTCTTTGCCCATTCCTACTATTTGTGAGCCTTGACCGGGAAAAATAACAGAAAACATTTAAATATCTAAATTTTATTATGGTTTTAAGTGTTGTAATTAAAGAATTATAATAGTATATCCTCATTTTTTATTAAAGAACTAATATGAATTTATACGAACATACAATTGTAGCGAGACAAGATACGAGTCCTGCTCAAATTAAACAATTAACAGAGAAATATTCAAAAATAGTTGAAAAAAATGATGGTGAAATAGTTCAAACTGAAGAATGGGGCCTACTAAATTTAGCTTATATTATAAAAAAAAATAAAAAAGGTAGCTATATTCATTTTAAAATCAAAGGTCCTGGAAAAATTATTAAAGAATTAGAAAAAAATGAAGTTATAGATAAGAATCTTTTAAGATATGTAACTGTTAAAGTTAAAAAGTTTGATTTAGATGCTAAGTACTTTTCAATAAAAGAAGAGTATGCGAAAAAAGAATATAAAAAGGATTAATTATGCCATCAAAAAAAAGGTCAATGAACAAAAAAAAAAATAAACAAAGTAATTTTGCAAAATTAAGTATTTTTCAACCAAACAAATATAAATTTAAAAAATCTTGCCCTTTATCAATAAAAGGAGCGCCTCCTGTTGATTATAAAAACATTAGGTTGCTTAAAAAATACATGTCTGAAAATGGTAAAATCTTACCTTCAAGAATTACAAATGTTTGTCAAAAAAAACAGAGAGAACTTTCTGTTTCAATTAAAAGAGCTAGAAACTTGGCGTTAATTTAAATGAAAGTGATACTTTTAGAAAATCTAAGAAGAATTGGATCTATTGGAGAAATTATAGAGGTCAAAAGAGGTTTTGCTAGAAATTATCTAATTTCAAATAAAAAAGCTCTTTACGCTTCAAAAGAAAATATTGCTGAGGTAGAAAAAATTAAAACTGAATTAGGAAAGAAAGACGCTGAAAAAAAGAAAGACGCTCAAAAAACATTTGAAAAAATTAACGGCAAAGAATATTTGATTAAAAAACTAAGCACTGAAAATAAAGAACTTTATGGCTCTGTTAAACCAACAGAGATTGCTAAACTGATTCAAGAAACTGATAAATTAGATGTTAAACCATCAATGATACAACCTTTAAATGAAATTAAATCTCTTGGTAAATTTAAAGTTAAAATAATTCTACACTCTGAGATAGATTTTGAAATTACAATTAATGTGGTTACCGCAGAAACCATTCAATAATTATACAATTTTCTCCCCAACAAATATTAATTATTTTTTTTAATTTAGTTTTAGATAAAACTAAATGATGGAAAATAACTTAAGCATTGTTAAAGATACTTTTAAAGAATTACCCAACAATATTGAGGCCGAACAATCAGTTATTGGATCTATACTGGTTTCAAATGAAATATTTGATGAAATTAATACTATAATCTCGAATATAAATTTTTATGATCCAATGCATCAAAAAATTTTTTCAGCTATTGAAAGTCTTGTTTATAAAGGAATGCTTGCAAACCCCATTACATTAAAAAACTATTTTGAAAATGAAAAAGACGATTTAAATGTTCCTGAATACTTGGTTAAAGTAACAAAATTTTCTACTTCATCAAGACAGGCGATTGAATATTCAAGAATTATTTATGACATGTTTGTTAGAAGAGAGTTAATTAAAATATCTGAAAACACAATTGACGCTGCTAAAATAAATGACCTTGATACTAATGGTCAAAATATAATTGAAAATTCAGAAAGATTATTATTTGATCTTGCTGAAAAGGGTTCTTTTAATTCATCTTTAGTAAAATTTGATGAAGCAATGAAACTTACTATTGAGATGGCTTCAGCAGCGTATAAAAATGATGAAGGAATTGTGGGTGTTCCAACAGGTTTAAGAGATCTTGATGATAGACTTGGAGGACTTCATAATTCAGATTTAATTATCATTGCTGGTAGACCTTCTATGGGTAAAACAGCCTTGGCTACCAATATAGCTTTTAATGCGGCTCAGAAATTACAAGAGAGTGGGAAAAAATCATCAGTTGCTTTTTTTTCACTAGAGATGTCATCTGAACAATTATCAACTAGAATTTTAGCTGAACAATCTAGAATTAAATCAAACGATATTAGACGAGGAAAAATTTCAGATGAGCAATTTGATAAATTTATTGAAACCTCCAAAAATATTTCTGAACTACCTTTGTTTATTGATGAAACACCAGCTATTAGCATTGCAGCAATGAGCAATAGGGCAAGAAGAATTAAAAGGTTATTTGGATTAGATCTAATTGTTGTAGATTATATTCAGTTAATGAGAGGATCGGTAATTAATAATAGAGATGGTAGAGTTCAAGAAATTTCTCAAATCACACAAGGACTTAAAGCAATGGCTAAAGAACTCAGACTTCCTGTTGTGGCTCTTTCTCAATTATCTAGAGCTGTAGAACAAAGAGATGATCACAAGCCTCAATTATCAGATTTAAGAGAGTCAGGATCTATCGAACAAGATGCTGATGTAGTAATGTTTGTTTACAGAGAAGCGTACTATCTTGAAAGAAAAGAACCTAGACCAGCAACTGTTGAGCATGCGGAGTGGCAAGCAAAAATGAATGAGGTGTCAAATTTAGCTGAACTTATTATTGGAAAACAAAGACACGGTCCTACTGGTAATATTATGGTAGAATTTGAAGCAATGTTTACTAAATTTAAAGATACTCAAATTAGCTAATTTCCAATATATATTAGAACTAGATGCTATCTAATTTATATCAAAATACTGTACTCAAGAATCCAAAAACAATTTTTGTTCTACTTTTAATTACATTATTGAGTTTTGGATATTTTTCTAAAAATTTTAGATTAGATGCTTCATCAGATACTCTTTTAATTGAAGGAGATCCAGATCTTGCATACTTAAAAGAAGTAACTGAAAGATATGGCTCTAAAGATTTTCTTGTTCTTACTTACACTCCGAATGAAAGAATGATATCAGAGACCTCAATTAACAATCTATTAAGTTTAAAATACAAGATTCAAAGCTTAGACTGGGTTCATAATGTTGTTACTCTTCTAGATATTCCATTATTAGATAATTCTGAGGCACCACTTCAAGAAAGATTAAACAACTTTAAAACTCTTAAAGATGAAAATGTTGATAAAGAAAGAGGATTTAAGGAAATATTAAACAGTCCTGTCTTCAGAAATTTTGTTATCAGTGAAGATGGAAATACTAGTGGAATTATAGTTTATATAAAAAAAGATGAAGCACTAAAACAGTTCCAAAACAAAGACGAAATAGAAAAATATAAAGACAAATTAAAGAAAAAAAATCATGAAAATATCCTTCAGATAAGAGAGATTATCAAAAGTTATCAAAATGTTGGAAAAATATATTTGGGAGGAATACCTATGATAGCTGATGATATGATGTCTTTTATTAAAAGTGATATTATAGTTTTTGGTTTAGGAGTTCTATTATTTATTATTGCCACACTTTGGTTTGTATTTAAAAAATTAATCTGGATCATCGTGCCAATTAGTAGTTGTTTTTTTTCTGTTTTAATTATGACTGGATTACTTGGGCTAATCGGATGGAAAGTAACGGTAATTTCATCAAATTTTATTGCTCTAATGTTAATTTTAACAATGGCAATGAATATTCATATGAGCACACGTTTTTTACAATTAAAAAATAATTTTCCAAATTTAAAAAATACAGAAATAATTTCTATGACAACTAAAAAAATGTTTTTACCAATTCTTTATACAGTGCTTACTACTGTATGTGCTTTTCTATCTTTAATTTTTAGCGGTATTAAACCTATAATAGATTTTGGATGGATGATGACATTTGGATTAATTACTTCTTTCATAATTACTTTTACTTTGCTTCCTACTCTTTTAGGATTTGTTTCAGATAACAATGTAAAGATTAAAAAAAACAACGAATCTAAAATTACTTCTTTTTTTGGAAAAATTTCAATTAACAACAAAAATATAATTTTTACATTTACTGGACTAATTATTATTTTAAGCGTGATTGGTATAAGCCGTCTTGAAGTAGAAAATAGTTTTATTAATTATTTCAATAAAAATACAGAAATTTATAAAGGAATGAAACTTATAGATGAAAAATTAGGAGGAACAACCCCTCTAGAGGTTATTTTAAAATTCCCAAAAAAAGAAAAACTTGTTTCTGATGATGACGAGTTTGAAGATTGGGGAGATGATGAAAATAAAAATGATGATAAATATTGGTTCACAAAAGACAAAATTAACAGAATTGAATCAGTTCATAATTATCTTGATAACTTGTCATCAATAGGAAAAGTTTTATCTTTTAGCTCTATCATTGAAGTTGCCACTCAATTAAATAATAATAAACCTTTGGGTACTTTAGAAATGGGTGTTCTTTATTCAAAAATTCCTAAAAGTATTAAAAAAGAAATTATTGATCCTTATATTTCAATTAAAGATGATGAAGCTAGAATTAGCTTAAGAATTATTGACTCTCAAGATGGATTAAGAAGGAATGATTTAATTAATCAAATAAATTATGATTTAAAAAATAAACTAGATCTTAAAGAAAATGAATTTAAGTTAGCTGGTGTTTTAATACTATTTAACAATTTGCTCCAAAGCTTATTTAAATCACAAATACTCACACTGGGTTTAGTTATGACAGGAATTTTTGCTATGTTTATGGTGTTATTTAAGAATATTAAATTATCTTTAATCGGTGTTGTGCCAAACTTTCTTGCTGCTTTTTTTATTTTAGGAATCATAGGTTTATTAGAAATACCACTAGATATGATGACTATAACAATTGCCGCTATTACCATAGGGATAGCTGTAGATAACAGTATTCATTATATTTATAGATTTAAAGAAGAATTTGAAAAGAATAGAGATTATGAAAAAACTTTAAAACTTTGTCATTCAACTGTAGGTGTTGCAATATTAAATACATCAATAACAATTGTATTTGGTTTTTCAATTTTAGTTTTTTCAAAATTTATACCCACTATTTATTTTGGTGTATTTACTGGTATAGCAATGATGTTGGCTATGATCTCAGTTTTAACCTTGCTGCCCACTCTTATTTTAATAAATAAACCTTTTGGGGAATAAAAATTGTAATGATTAGTGCTTTAAAAGATTTTTATGAAGCTGTTTCTCTGTTCGATTTAATTTATTTAACTATAACCATCTTATCTTTAATCAAGTGCTCAAGAAAAGGATTTGTATTAAGTATCCTTGCTGCTTCAAAGTGGCTTTTGGCATATATTATGACACTAATCATCTTTCCAAAAGTTAAACCTTATTTTAAAGATATAATTGATAGCGAATATGTTTTGGATATTATTCTTGGAATTGGAATTTTTGCTATAATTATCTTTATTATATTGATGGTTAATAAAGGTGTTAGTAAAGCAGTAAAATACTCTGGACTTGGTAGAATTGACATAATATTTGGATTTTTTTTTGGTTTCATAAGAAGTTATATTATTTGTGTCTGTATTTTTTCAACTATAAGTATTGTCTATAATTATAGTAAATGGCCAATAAAATTTGAGCATTCGTTAACCTTTCCATATGTAGAAAAAGGTAGTAACTATCTAATTAAAGAGTTTCCAGATGAAAAAAATTACGAAACAACTAAAGAAAAAATTGAAGAACTATAACCCAAAACTTAAAGAAGAATGCGGTGTATTTGGTATTAGTAACACTAATGACTCTTCTGCTTTAACAGCTCTTGGTTTACATGCCTTGCAGCATAGAGGCCAGGAAGGTTGTGGGATTGTTACCTTTGATGGAAAAAAATATTATTCAGAAAAAAGATTTGGTTTAGTCGGAGATAATTTTAATAAAGAAAAAGTACTAAAAAATCTACCTGGTAGTTACGCTATAGGTCATAACAGATATAGCACGACTGGAGAAAATACTTTAAGAAATATTCAACCTTTTTTTGCAGATACAAATGCAGGAGGAATTGGTGTGGCCCATAACGGTAATTTAACAAATTCAATTACTTTAAGAAAAAAATTAGTAGAAGATGGTGCAATTTTTCATACAACATCTGATACTGAAACAATTGTACAACTAATAGCAAAATCAAAGAGAAACAAAACACTCGATAAAGTTATTGATGCAATTTTCCAAATTCAAGGTGGGTATGCTTTGGTTATGCTTACCCAAAATATTTTAATTGGAGTTCGTGATCCCTTTGGAATTAGGCCTTTAGTGATTGGTAAAATAAAAGATTCTTATGTCTTTGCTTCTGAAACCTGTGCATTAGATATTATCGGTGCAAAATTTATTAGAGATGTTGAAAATGGTGAAGTTGTTTTTATTGAAAATAATCAACTTAAAAGCATAAAACCTTTTCCAAATAAGAAAGTTAGACCTTGTGTGTTTGAATATATTTACTTTGCAAGACCTGACAGTATCTTAGATGGTAAAACTGCTTACGAACATAGAAAGAATTTAGGAAAAGAACTTGCTAAAGAAAATAATGTTGATGCAGATATTGTTGTCCCTGTTCCAGACTCAGGAAATGCTGCAGCATTGGGATTTTCTCAACATTTGGGTAAAAACTTTGAACATGGTTTAATTAGAAATCACTATGTTGGAAGAACTTTTATTGAACCCAGCCAAAAAATTAGGAGCTTAGGAGTTAAATTAAAACTAAATGCTAATAAGACAACCATTAAAGATAAAAAGATAATTTTAATTGATGACTCTTTAGTCAGAGGAACCACATCTCATAAAATTGTTAAAATGCTTTATGATGCAGGCGCTAAAGAGGTGCATGTTAAA
>Ga0209362_1001982_pt1 | contig 15631 bp, 12 predicted proteins | sample SaaInlV_165m_DNA_FD_184680 | JGI IMG/M metagenome (GOLD analysis project Ga0209362, IMG submission 184680) | Marine microbial communities from expanding oxygen minimum zones in the Saanich Inlet - Saanich Inlet SI037_S3LV_110m_DNA (SPAdes)... | ecosystem: Environmental > Aquatic > Marine >...
ATTTCACCAGAGTCGGGACGGTCGAGCAGACCCAATAGGTAGAGCATGGTGCTCTTTCCGCAGCCCGAAGGACCGACGATGGCGGTTACCTCCCCTGCCCTCGCCTCGAAAGACACGCCCCTTAGGGCATGCACTCTGCTCTCGCCTTGCCCGAAGGAATGGCTGAGGTTTTCGACCCGAAGAATCGGATTCTTGCTCTCTTCTTGATCGTTCACAAGGTTTCGCGAATGATTCTGGCGGGCTCTATGCGAGTTGCCCGGCGAGCGGGTATCCAACTGGCCACACCCACCACGATTACGGCGATGGCGACTGCCCAGAGATAATGAGAGACGTCCCAGTTTACGACGAAGCTGTCGGTGGAGAAGATTCCGCGGATACGAAGAGGGATGCGAGATATCCCGTAAGTAGCGAGAGCGGCAAGGGCGCACCCTAGTACTATGCCCAATGCAAGGACGAGTGCTCCTTGCCAAAGGAATATGCGAGAGACATCTGCGGGCGTGAAACCCATGGAGCGGAGGATGGCAACATCTCGTGTCTTTTCGATGACCATGATGGCGAAGACGTTGAACATGCCCAGACCGGACAGAAGGATGATGGTGGAGACGGTTATGGCAGAGGAAACTCGGAGAGCCTTGAATACGTCGAGCCATACTTTTTCCCTTTCCTGCCAACTGACCACGCGGTGCGCGAAAGTCTCCTGCATCTGGGCGGCCAAGGCAGGTGCGTTTTCGGGTTGGCGAATCCCCACTTGAAAGACTGAGCCACCGTGCGGCTTGCGGAGAAAGGAGCGGGCGGTGGATAAATCGAGGTAGATGCGACTTTTGTCGATTTGGCTGACGCCCGTCTCGAATATGCCTGCAACTCGAAGGTTCAGGGACTCGTGAGAACCCGCGAGAATAACGCGATCGCCGGGCTCCAGCCTAAGGCGTTCGGCGATGCGATTGCCTACAAGGATCCCTAGTCTGTCGTCTCTGAAGTTTTTCATGCTGCCGTTGATTACCTGATCTTCCAAGTCGGAAACCGCGACATGGTCACTTGCCCTTATGCCGTGAATGCGAACGGAATGAGAGCGAGAGCCCGTGTCCAGTACACCGGAACCCTCCAGTATCTCCGAAACACCCGTAACTCCAGTAAAATCAGCGGTCGCCTTTCGGAGTTCTTCGGGATATTCGACACCCTCAACATATCGGGCTCCCTCGCGAGAATGGAAAACAAAGCGAGCCTGACCATCTTCTGACACCTTGGTCACAGTGCCGCGGATGTCTTGGAAGCGGTCGGATACGCGAATGGCGCCATTGGTGCCGAGGATCGTGCGAATAAAGAAGGCTTCGAAACCGGATGTCTGGGCTTGAGTGACGACGAAGAAAGCCACGCCGAACACGATGCCGAGCAAGCTCATTCCCATAGCCCGTCTTCGGGCCATAACGTATCGGAGGGCGACTTGAAGAGACAGGCTCACTTGCCGCCGGCGGCGACGGGCTTAACTTTCTGGCCGTCGCGAAAAAGGTGTGGGGTTTCCACGATTACCTGTTCACTTTCCTCCAGTCCATCGAGAATCTCGGCGGTGAGCAGATTCCGGGCCCCTACCTTTACCTCGCGTGCTTCGGTTATCCCGTTGTTTACGACAAACACGGCGGAACCCATAAGCGCCTTGCGAGGTACGACGAGAGCATCTTTTCGTACGGACTTGATGATTTCGGCCCGACCCGAACTCCCCGGAGTGAAGCGTTCGTTGCCACCCTCGAGTTCGACGTACAACTTTCGGCGACCGGATGCCGGGTCTACCGTAGGAGAACGACGGGTGACGTTTCCCTCGAATATCTGAGCTCCCTGGGACAAAAGCGTGACCGCGACTGACTGCCCCTCCATCACTCCGCCAAAGTCTTCTTCGTTGAGGGTCACCGCAATCAAGCGATTGTTAGAGACGACTTGACCAAGATGGGCACCAGGGAAAACCATGTCACCGGGTGCAACAAGAGAAAGCGTCATGAGTCCGGCAATGGGACTTCGAATTTTAGTTTTTTTCAGGTTGGCCAGTAACCGTGCTTCCTGAATCCGAAAAGTTTTGGATTGTTCATCGTTGGTGATCTTTTCTTGAGCCAACTGAGTTTCCAGTCGTTTTACCAGACTTTTCTTATCCTTCAGGTCGGACAATGGCACTTTGCCTTGTTCCGCCAAGGCATTCCAAGCAGTCATTTCTCGTTTTTCCGTTTCCAGTTGCATAGCAATTGCCGAACCTGCTGCGATACGTTTTTCTTGGTGCTCACGGGCGACGTACAGTTGCTTCAATGATCGCTCGTCTTCGGTGGCATCGAGGGTGAGCAAGGTTGAATTCTCTTCCACCGAAATGGGTTTCCCGTTGGGCAACATGATTACGTTAGTCGCGATTCCCGAAACTCTCGAACGCAGATCGTGAGTTCGCTCAGCAAGTACTAGGACATTTCCCGGAACGCCATCACGAACCGTGCCTCTCGAGACGGGTTTCACGATTACCTCGGGGATTGCACTCGCGATTAACCACCAACCAAGAATGGATAATGCCCCCAAGGGCAGAGCAACCTTAAGCAAGAGCTTCATGGAGTACGAACAGAGAGCAAGTCCCTGAAAAAAGAGCATTAAAGCCGCGAATCATCAATTTGTCAAAGACTGGTTACTAATGAGTTTTTTCCATGTGCCGGTTGAATTGCGCTCTTACGTTTAGGTAATCGACCACGGTTTCAATTAGGGAAAGAAGGCTTTGGTCGAGGGCAAGACGAGAGGAGAAGAACGCATCCGGGGTGATCCTGTTTCGATCGAATTCAATGCGACTCTTTTCAAAGCGGTCCTCGGACGCTCCCAATAGTTGGCGACTTGAATCAATAGTCTGGGCACGTGTTACCAGATATTCGCGTAAACTCCGGACTTCCAGTTGGAGGAGCCTTGCTTCCCTTTCAAGTTGAATTTCATATCTTCTCTTCCGAGCCATTGCGGCTCGCTTTTCACCTCGACTTTGCGAGGCGTCGAAAAGAGCCCAGTTTGCTTCAACTCCGATAAGGAAATTGTTGCGATCCACTGAAGATCGACTGTCCGGAAGGTCTATCTTGTCCTGATGAAAACCTCCGATCAAGTTCAGTTTTGGACGCAAGCCAGACTCGGCTATAATGATTCGTTGGTTTTCGGTCTCTATGGCAGTATCGATGTGTTCCAGTGCAGTCGAAGTCGAACTGCTCGCGAGAATGGGAAGGTTGAGACCAAATTGATGTGTTTTGGCAAAGTCGCGAAAGTCGTCCGAAATAGAAAGGTCGAGTACACCCGAACTGCCCGACTCCTCCATGAACGTTCGGGTGTTTCGGGCAAGTTTCCGTTTCATTTCAGCAAGGTTTATTCTTTGCTGAAGTACTATGATCTTTGCCTCCGAAACGGATAATTCCGTAACGAGACCAAGGCGCATGCGCTCTTTCATTCCATCTAGATTGGATTCAGCCAGTTCCATACTTCTACGAGTCAACTCGATTTCGTAGGTGGATAGAACGAGTCCGAGGTAATCAACACGGATACGATCTGCAAAGTTTCTTCTGAAATCGGAAAAAGAAGCGGAACTTGATGATTCGGATAATTCCGCCACTCGACTTCCCGCCCGTAATGCTCCCCAGTGGTAGAGAGGCTTACGAACATATGCGGAAGCCAAAAAACGGTATTGCTGGTAGTAGCCAGCATTTGGGCGGTCCTCGTAAAGGGAATGTCCATTCAAGCCAAGGGAGAGGCGAAATCCCCGCTTGGAGTCGGCTACCATACGATTGGCGGTAGCCTCGTTCACCTTTTCGCGTTCCTCAAGGAGAAGAGGGGCTTGGGCATCCACTCCTTCCAGTACTACTTGAAGTGTGGGAAAGAATGCTTCGGCGGTTTCAGTATAAGATGTATGTGTGCCGTTATGGTCCTCTACCTGGCCAAGCGATTCTAGAGGTGGTGAAATCGAAACAACCAAGAAAGACAGGATGTAAAGGAAGCGGAACATTTCTGGAAAGTGTGAAGATTAAACCTCAAACACTCAACGATTAACGAACACGCAAGGCGCCGTTGATTCCCCTAGCCTGCAAAGAGAAGTTAAGAGGAGTATTCAGTCGCCCGAGAAGGAGTCTTTGTACATGTCCTTCAATTGGTCACCCGTCCATTGTTCTTTTTGAGAGGCGGCTTCTTCCCGGAAGGTAGCGACCTGTCCTTCTGTGACCTCGGAGGCATCGTTCCCCCAAGACTTGCGGGCATAAGAGACGATGTTGGCGATTTCTCGATCATTCAAAGGTTGTGGGGGCATGTTAACTGTAGCCACAGTGCCATACTTTTTACCAAGGACTTCGATTTCCCCTTTCAAGCCCTTGAGCACGATTTTGGTAATAATCGCGGGATCAGTAGCGACCCACTTAGAGCCGGCGAGGGGGGGGAATAAATCCTTCCCCATGCCATCTGGATTGTGGCATGAGGCGCATCTACTATTGAACAACCTTTTTCCTCCGGCCAACTTCCGTTCAATGCGTTTGGCTTCCATTTCCTCTGGCGTCAATTTAATATCTGGTTCGGGTGGATGAATCTGGAAGTTATTGGTGCTGTGTGCCAGTTGGATTGCACAGAAAAAAATGAGACAGCCGAAAAGAAAAACGAAAACAAGAGGCGCCTGCAGAAAGTGCTTTGTCGGAGGGTGTTTTTCTCGGCCGAGCTTGGCATGTACTTCGACGAGATCCGTATCATTCATGTCCGAGCAGGTGGCTTTCTTTACAACCTTCTTCTTCGGTGTGCTCATTTGGAGTCTCCCTTCAATTCCTGAGCCGTCCACATTTGCATGGGTGCCCTGCCCTTGACCGAAGATCGAACTGCGGCAACTTCGTCGGGAGATACGGAAGATGCCGAATTGCCCCAATCATTACGAATGTAGGTGAGTACGTCTGCTATTTGTTGGTCCGTCAGAGAACCAGGGGGAATGCCAGGGGGAGGCATGGCTAGAGTATAATCGACACCTTTGACTTTAATTGGCCCCATTAAGCCGAACATGGCTATCTTGATCAAAGTGGGCTTGTCTCCCAATACCCATTCGGATCCTGCAAGTGGGGGGAACTGTTTGGCTAGACCAAGACCTGTGGGTTGGTGGCAGGTGAAGCACATGCCGCCGCCAGGGGCAGCCTTCATGTAGATTTCCTTACCGGAAGTTATTTGGTCTGAGAGCCACTTCGGGAGCGCGACGGCACTTGCGTTAGCATCGGAATGGTGTTCGCCGTGATCATCTTCCTTGATTTCGACAAATGCCATTTCAGGCAATTCGTAGTTTTGCCCAAGAGCTTGCAGGTAAGCGACTATCTTCTGAGCACGTAGGGTAGGAGCAATATGTCTTGATTTATCACTTTCATGATGCCCGTTATGGTCGCCGGCATGATCATGAACTTCGATGGTGCCGTTAGTTGCTTCATCTTTTACTTCATAAAGAAAGGGACTGGGGGAGCATATGGAACCAGGGACGGTAGCTTGTGGATCGAACAAATGACGGTGAAGCCATTCATCAGAGAAACCACGAAGTCCGACGTTCGCTAGATCCGGACCGATGCGAGTGTTTCCAAGGAGAACGTTTTCCTGAAGTACGTAATCACGAGCAACGGAGGGTCTCTTGCCCCATTTGCGTTCAACGTCGAAACCCGCTTCGGCGAGTCGTACTTGTTGAGTATGGCAGGATATGCAGCCGAGTTTCACGTATTCCTCTGCACCTTGTCGGGCAATGCCGGGCATCGATTTCGGGAAAAGTTCAGCCCCGGTGGGTATGGAACCGTTTTCCTCAAGGACCTCTGCCGTCGGTTCGAGATTCCCGAACTGGCTGCGGGCTCCTACGATGAACGCCAGCCATGAAACAACTAATGTTAGAAGTACCCCGAATGAGAATGTGAGAAGGTTGTTCATGATTGGCCCACCTTACCGGAATTATCGGAAAGTTTGCTGCAACAAAAGCTTATCGGGCAACCGATCGAGCGCCAAACGTTGACGACGAAGACCAACTGGGAAACGCCTAGAATGATGAATGCGAACTCTGAGATGAGAAAGTAAGGTTTCACTGCGGAAATCACGCTTTCAGCCCAAGCCAACTCAGGTTGTTGGGAAAGGACGCCGTGCGTTAGTCCGCCGATGAGGTATGCTAGCAAAAGAGCCATTACTCCAAAGGCCGAAGTCCAGAAGTGAAAGGATGCGGCTTTCTCGTTCGTTTTGTTGCCGGTGATGCGAGGAAGCATATAGTAGACAACACCGAATATGATCATACTGAAGAATCCGTATACACGCTGATTAAAGTGAAATTCGTTGATGATCGAGAACTGTGTGATCTTGGCTACGGCGGGCAGTGAGAAAATGATCCCGATGTAACTTGATATGGTATATGAGATGGTACCGAATATCACGAACCGCAGGGGCAAATTGTTCCAAACTTTTCCAATGTCCTTGAATGCAGTGGCGTGAAAGTTCGTAGACGCGACGGCGATCGGAAACACCATGGCGATGCTCATTACTGTTCCAATGGCGGGTATCCACATTGGGAATGGACCGCCCTCAAGATGATGTAGACCTGACCATGGGGCAAGGAAAGCGATGCACCAGAAGCCGAAAATGGCCAGATAATACTTTTCTATCGGTCGTCCAAGTATCTTAGGGATTAGGTAGTAGGCAGAGCCCAGAGCAATTGGTGTAATCCATAGCCAAATAACGTTTTGCGAGTACCACATCGATACTACGCTTTGCACTGTTCCGCGACCGGGATTTAGCTCCAAACCTTGCCACGCTACCAGAAAAAGAGCGGGGAACCAAAGAAACGAAGCCAATACGAACCATTGCGTGACGTAGGTCTCTCGGTTAATGCGTGAGCGATGCAATACGACGATCATTGCAGCGATTACAAAATAGGACACCAACAGAGCCGGCCAAACGACAACGGGCATTTCCATCAAGTCGGAAGAGGTCATATGCCCGGCAAGGATTCCTCCGAGTCCGAGAGTAATAGCCAAATTCCAAACCGCTCCTGCTACGATGAGATAAAATCGCCCTCTTACCTCAGCTTGTCCTAAACGAGCAAGCAACCAAATGCTTACGGCAAAAACTGCATTGGATGCCCAACCGTAAACGAATGCGTTGGTTTGAGCTGCCTTTACTTTTCCATAAGTGAGAAATTCGCAAGAACCCAAGAAAGTCGGGTCGGTGGACTTGGCTGCAACGACATAGGCTAAGCCAGCAGCCACCAGAAGCCATAGTCCGGCGGAAGCAAGGAAGAAGGATACGACTAATCGGGCTGACTTATCGATCAAGCTTTCGTTCGAATCACTCATTTGCCGCCCCCTTCCGTTCCGGTTCCATTGGACTCATCGGAGTCGGATGCTTTGTCGGAGGAGTACTCCGTTACAATGTCTCGCATCACACTTTCCAAGCTTGAATTCATTTCGGCATTGGCCCTGTCGATTGCTTTCGTGAAATTACCTTCTTCGGATCGATAGGCAGCCACCTTCTTTGTTCTTTCGTTGATCACTCGATTGTCGACGGGAGACAGTTCCTCGGTAGGCAGGCATTGTCGCAAAATAAAGAAGGCGAAAACAAGAACAGTTGCGACTATCAGCGAGAAGAAGACGCTGCAGCCATCGGCGCGCTGGAGTGTCGAGTTACTCATGATAGTTGATAGAAGCCTTTATGCGTGGGTCGCGCACCGGTATAATTTCAGCATCTGATTCGCGATAGCTTTTAAGAACTGCCCAAATGCATAGCCCGCCCACGCCGACCAGGGCAAAGAGTCCCCATATTAACTGTGAGCCTAAGACGAATCGAATGTCATAGCCAACGGGAGAGTCGGGATTGGGAATACGTCCGGGAATGATGTTCCAATAAAGATCGAGCAAGTGGAAGCAAAGTATCCAACCTACGATCTTTAGCGTCTTGTGGGGTTCCACCTTGTTCCGATACCAAAGCAATGCGAGGAACGGGATGAGGAAGTGACCAAAAATCAAGCCCATGGATACCCAGAACCAACCCGTTCGCTCACCGGTATTCGGATTGATTTCTCGAATGACGTACCAAAAAGTCTCTTCGGGTATGTTGGCGTTGTAAATCAGGAAGTACTGGGAAAAGCTAATGTAGGCCCAAAATACTGTGAATGCCAAGGATAGGCAGGCAAGATCGTATTGATGTGCCTTGAAATTATAAAAGCCCTTCAAGTCCGTCCGAGTTGCGAGGATGAAGCAGACGATTATGGCAACGGCCAAACCTGCCCGAATGGATGCGGCAAAGAACCAGACTCCAAACATGGTCGAAAACCAGTGGTATTCGAGGCTCATGAACCAGTCGAAAGCACCAAACGTAAGGGCAAGAGCACCCGCAGGCAATCCGGCGGCAGAGATGTTGTGACCTAATTGAGTCCATTTGGAATCCCCGTCACGATCTTGAGTAAAGGATACTTTACGCATCCAGTACGCTAAGGAGCAGAATATGGCGAAATAGCCAATGAATCGTACACTGAAGGAGAACACGTTTAGATATCCACTTTTTTTCTGAAGTAATACATCGTGAGCGACTTTGTGTACTTCACCTGCGACTGGGACATCGCTGGTCGGGTTGATCCAATTCCACAAGACGCCTGCTTGATCGCCCCCAAACCAAACTACGAGAAGAAGGGGAAGGAAGCAAGCTCCTAACCAAGGAAACGCAGCTAGACAGTGTTCCATCTGGCGTCTTACGACGGGTGTCCACTGGGAGTTGAAAACTCGAAAAAGCATGACCAGCATGAGCATGCCTATGGCGATACTAAGCCAGAAAGCAGTACCCCATAACCAACCTAGAAATGGGTTCTTGTCGCCATTTGCGAGTCCCATGAAAAGACCAATTAATCCGCCCCCGAGTCCAATGGCGGCGGCACCAAGGCATTTGGTGGATAAATCCGTCTTTTGACCAATTGTTTCGGTTGCTTCGTCGGCACTCATTCGACCACCTCCAGTTGACGTGCATTTCCAACATAGGATTGCAATGCCCTGACGTATAGAACAATTGCCCAACGCTCCTTCGGGTTCAGTTTGTCCGCCAAACCCAACATGATTTGAGATGCTGAGCCATTTGAGATGGCATTGTAAATTTGACCGTCGCTCCATGGTTGCAATGCTTCAAGATAGGTGGCTTTCACCATGGGGTCGGATAGATTTTTGGGCACTAAGTCGAATTGAGCGGTAACTCCACGTCCGTTCCCGTATTTTCCATGGCAATTGCTGCAATGAATGTCGTATGCCTCTCGACCTTGTCTCATTAGTGCCATGTCAATTTCCACCTCTGCAGGGATTCGCGTGCTGAAGTTCCCATCGGGGTTCTTACCGGTTCGAAGAACATCAGAACCAATGTCGAGGTCGGAAGAAAACACGTTTCCAAGGTCAAGTGCGTTCCCACGAACCACGGAACCAACGGGCGGTAGTCGATCGGAACGGCGATCCGCAAAAAGGTTGTTCTCGGATTGTTCCAAAAACTTGAGTTGCCGATCCATATCCGGAAACACCTCCAGAGGAGGGTTCTTGGATGTGTCTCCGCGGAAGCCGAGAATAGAGACCACAGTGATAATTACCAAAACGTAAACCCAAAGGAAGTATCTCATATCAAAACTCCTCCGGTTCGCGTATTAAACTTACAGACTTGCCGCCAATCTTTTTCAGGAAATCAGCGGTTTCGTCATCATCGAATTTTGGATCTTCCACCTCGACGACAATCATGAACTTATCATCTCCGGTACGACCGAACTTCGGATGCTCGAACACAGGATGATTATGCCTTGGCAGTCGGTTAAGAAAAAACATACCGAATAGAGTCCCGAAAGCGGCAAACAAAATAGTGAGTTCGTAAAAGACCGGGAATGGAAAAATTGGACTGAAGTATGGTTTTCCGCCCGCGATGAGGGGGTAGTCGAACGCGTTCATATACCAGACGATAAACATGCCCGTAAAAAAACCTGTGACTCCGCCTGCCAAAGTGAAACGTGGAACTTTGGAGCGTACGGGAAACCCCTTGTCGTCCAAACCGTACATTTGTGCATCTAGTCCGTGCACTGGCATCGGCGTGTAGCATTCCCAACTAGTGTAGCCGGCATCCCGCACCTTTGCGGCTGCCGTATAGATCTCACTAGCGGTATTGAAAACCGCCGCAAGTCCGTATTTTATGCCTTTATTTGCCATATGTGCTTAGAGGTCGAGATCTAAGATCAATGCTTCCCGGCGTGTGGATCTGCCATTGGGGTTACGGACTTTACCTCCGCCAAAGGCATGAGAGGAAGAAAACGAAGGAAAAGAAGAAAGAGCACCGAGAAGAAACCGAATGTGCCAAAGAAAGTAAAGATGTCGACCACGGTTGGAGAATAGTAACCCCAACTAGAAGGAAGGAAATCGCGCGACAGGGTTGTGTTGGCGATTACGAAGCGCTCAAACCACATTCCGACGTTAACGAAGATGGAAATGACCCAGACGAGTGGTGTGTTCTCGCGAATAGCCTTGAACCAGAACAATTGCGGACAAATGACGTTGCACGAAACCATGATCCAATAAGCCCACCAGTAATTACCGAAAGCACGATTGATAAAGGCAAAACCCTCATAGGAGTTGGCACCGTACCAAGCGATGAAGAACTCCATAGCATAGGCATAGCCAACTAAGCTTCCGGTGGCCAAGGTGATCTTGCACATGTTGTCTATGTGCTTTTGATTGATAAGGTCGTGCAGGCCAAATACGGCGCGTACGGGCAGGAGAAGGGTCATAACCATTCCGAAACCCGAGAAAATAGCACCCGCTACGAAATATGGTGGGAAGATAGTGGTGTGCCACCCAGGTAGGTTGGCTATGGCAAAGTCAAACGACACGATCGTATGCACCGAGAGCACAAGTGGAGTGGACAGTCCTGCCAAGAGCAGGTAGGCCATCTCGAAGTTTCGCCAGTGGGTATTTGAATTGTTCCAACCCATGGAAAGAAACCCATAGAAGTACTTTCGCCACATTTTCTGAGCTCGGTCTCGCAATACGGCGAGATCGGGTATCATTCCCATGTACCAAAATAGGATGGAAACAGTAAAGTAGGTCGACACGGCAAACACATCCCATTCCAAGGGACTCTTGAATTGAGGCCAAATGTTGTTTGCGTTGGGAATGGGAAACAACCACCACGCGAACCATACCCGACCCACGTGAAAAAGTGGGAAAATGCCGGCGCACATAACGGCAAATACGGTCATGGCTTCGGAACCGCGATTAATAGAGGTTCTCCACTTTTGCTTGAGGAGGCACAGAATAGCGGAGATCAGGGTTCCTGCGTGTCCGATTCCAATCCAAAACACAAAGTTGACGATAGCCCATCCCCAATTGACGGGATTGTTGTTTCCCCATTCACCTACCCCGGAGGAAACGAGAACGAGGAGTCCCATTCCGGTGAAGCTTGCGATGGCCAAGGCGAAAATGAAGCACCACCACCACCAAGCAGGGGTCTTCGCCTCGACGATTCCGCAAATCTTTTCGGTTATCCAGTGTAAGCTACGCTTATTCAGTACAAGTGGAACTTCATCCAGTTTGGCCGGTTTGACCTTTTTCAGAATCTCGGGTGATTGTTTCACCGTATCTGTAGTTGCAGAACTCATTAATGGTCAGAATTACCATTGGCATCGGAGGGATGCTTGCCATGTTCCTCGTGGCTATGACTATCGTGCGAAGGGTGGGCACGGTCATGGTATTCACGGGAAGAATACGGCTTATCGGTTGCGTCCGGCATCTGTGGATTGGGGTTTCGGATGCGAGCCATGAAAGTGGTGCGAGGTCGAGTGTCAAGGTATCCGAGGACCGAGTAATCTCTCGGATTGTTTTTCAATTTTGAGACTTCGCTTTCGGGATCTGAAATATCGCCGAATTCGATGGCGTCGGCCGGGCAAACCTGTTGGCAAGCAGTTTTAATGGTTCCGTCTGGCACTTTCAGTTTATCCTTAAGGTCAAGTTCAGCCCCATCCTTGCCAGTTGAAAACTTTTCACTGCGTTGAGCGTTAACCTTTGTGTGAATCTTAGCTTCTTGAATTCGTTGTACGCAGTAAGTACACTTTTCCATTACCCCCCTCATCCTGACTGAGACGTCAGGATTTTTCGCAAGGGTCGGCAACTTGGGGTTCTTTTCTCCCAAAGGACCAAGATAGTAATCGTCTTTCTTCCGCTTGTTCCAATCAAAGAAATTGAAGCGACGAACTTTGTATGGACAGTTATTGGCGCAATATCGGGTGCCGACGCAACGATTGTAGGCCATCGCATTCAGTCCCTCTTCGTCATGAACGGTAGCATTTACGGGACAGACCTGTTCGCAAGGAGCGGTTTCACAGTGCATACATGCAACACCTTGGAAATTGACTTGCACGTCGGAAGGAATTTCCGCCCCTTCGCGTTCGGTGGAACTGAAGTAGCGGTCCAGACGAATCCAGTGCATTTCACGGCCCCGAAGCACTTGATCCTTACCTACTACTGGAATGTTGTTTTCACTTTGACAAGCAACCACACACGCATTGCAACCCGTGCAAAGGTTCAAGTCTATGGACATTCCCCATTGATGGAGTCCGAATTCCTCTGATTTTTCGTAAGTGTGGTCGGGATGTTCGTAAGCAGAGTGTCCGCGAGGCGTGGTCTGCGACTTGTGCTTAAGGGACTCCTTGTCTTCCCTGCCGTATACGAGAGGGGAGTGTGATTCGGCTCCCATTTCAGAAGCAAAGCCTTCTTTTTTCGAGTACTCTTCGGCATTTGCCTCTCGAACGATCGCACGGCCTTCCATCGACCAGTGCTCCTGCACGTTTGCAAGAATGCGCCTACTTTTCGTAGTGGTAAGTTTTACTCCTGAAGTAATGCGGGAGGAATCCGAACCGAGAAGAGCATAGCCATCGTATCCGGTGCCTTCCCCTACTCTTCCGACGGCCCTTCTGCCCATTCCGAGACTGGCAATCAAGCTGTAGTCAGCCAATCCTGGTTGGACGTGTAGCGGTCCTTCGATGGAAGAACCATCAGCCAAGGTAAGCTTCACCACGGGCGAGTCCTGCTTGCCGCGTGCAAATACGGCAGTGTCTGGTGCGACCTGACCATTATTGTTCAACATGGTCGGTTTGGGAAGCAGGTTAAGGCCTTTGTCTTTCTTCTCTAATTCGGCAGCTAGGACCGGACTGATGAGAATCGCATTGTCCCAAGTGAGTTTGGATATAGGGTCGGGGCATTCTAACATCCAGCCGTTGTTCGCGTAGCGTCCGTCCCATGCATGAAAGTCAGGAACTAAAAGTACTTCAAGTGAATCAAATGTAGGGGCAGAGGGTAGGTGGTCGGTGGAATCTGCCAGTTTGTCAAAATCATAAATTGGCGAGACAGAGGACACTTTGCGGGGAAGTAGACCAATCCGAAGAAAATCATCAAAAGAGCTTCCGTCAGACAATTCCTTGAAGGTTTCCTGAACCAAAGAATGCGAAGATTTTTCTTCACCTGCTAGAATTGCAAGGAAATCGAGCTCGGAATAGGTGGCGAAGAGAGGTTCTATGAGTGGCTGTATGGGCAAGTGCGCAGAAAGATCCCAAGTAGTGCCATCACCCCAGCTTTCGAGGTAGTGTGAAGCTCCAATATGGATGTTCGACACTTCGGAGGTTTCATCTATTGACGAACCAAACCTGATGGTCAGGTCGACTTTCTTGGTAAGCGCTGCCCAATCTAAATTACTCGGACCAGAAAAAGCAGGGTTTCCTCCAATAAATATGAGGGTAGCGATTTCACCCGCTTCGACGGCTTTGGCTAATTTGGAAATATCTGAGGATTCGTCTGCCGGAAGCTCTGTGTACTTGACGGTTTTTCCGTTAGCTTCAAGAGCTTGATTGATCGCATAAGCAAGGACATGCACCTCCTCGGGCAAATGATTCCCTGCAACCACTAAGGATTCACCTTTATGATTTACTAAATCAGTTGCAGCTTCCTTGCACCATGAGGAATTCAAGCCAGCCTTAGCTGTACGTTCTTTCAGCTTCTCTATGACCGTACTATTTGTTTTTTCGGTAAGTGAAAGGACTTCGGCAGCAATAGAACTAGCAAATGCAACCATTTGGGAAGAGGAAAGGCGAAGTCTGTGATCGGCGGCAGCACCAGTGAGAGTAAGGTCTGACTCAACGGAGTACAGACGATTCATTTCCTTAGTGTCCGCAGCACTTAAGACCTTTCGCCCCTTTGTGAATTCACGAGTCAGTCGTAGGTGGTCCGGTTCGCGGATTCCCAAAAAGTCGCAATCTAAGGAGAGTATGCGTTTAGCCTTTTTCAAAATGGGCAATGAACGCAACGGGTTTGTCGACAATGCTTTGCCGAGGGCATCTGCTGCAGTAGAGGAGTTTATGGGATCATATTCTGACCAGATAACACCCTTTTTACGTAATTTCGAAGCAAGCTTTGCTCGAGAAGGTGAGCTAGACGATTCCGCAAGAACGGCTACCTTGCCTATGGCTAATCTTTCTGGTGTCAGAATACCATTAAGGGTTTTAACAACTTCGGTCTTTGGTGTTGTTGTCCAACTTGTAGTCTTATTCTCGCCCGTGCCCTTGGTGACCGGGATGTAGCTCGATTGAGCTCGGTCGGGGTCATAAAGGCTAAGGACGGTCGCTTGGGAATGAACGTCCGTGCCACCTCCGGTAGGCAAGTAGCTTGGGTTGCCTTCTATTTTGGTTGGTCTTGATTGATGGCTTTCGACAATCAGAGGAACATTTCCAAAGGAGGTCTGAAGTGAAGTTGAATAGTAATTTGGAATTCCGGGAATGACTTCCTCTGGTGATTTCCCATAGGGCAAAATAGCTTGCTCCGGTCGTCGGCAACCTGTCATGCCAAATCCTGCTAGACCAAAGGATGCCGCCATCACCTTCATGAAGTTGCGCCGCTGACCGCCATCAAGCATTGACGCTCCTTCAGGGAATTCTCGTTCAACCCAAGTGCGAAAAGCCGGAGCTTCAGCCAGTTCGTCTAAGCTTTTCCAATAGCGAGAGCCTGAAGCTCCCTTTCCGTTTGGAGTATCCACGCTCATCGATGACATCCTGTGCAACTAACTGGTGGGTGAATACCCCACTTCTTCTTTAGGTTTAACCCTGCATGAGCTTGGATGGCAGCGGAATCGTCACTGTTGGTGGAGGTAGGCAACCATGAAAGGTCGGTGACTTTGTCCAAGGGGCGAAGGGAGTCTTCCGGATTACGATGGCAATCCAAACAAAATGCCATACTCAAGTGTTTAGCGTGAGAAACTTCCTTCATTTGGTCGATTCGCCCGTGGCAATCTACGCAACTGACGCCGCGATTAACATGTATTGCGTGATTGAAGTAGGCGTAGTCAGGTACTTTATGAATGCGAGTCCAAGGTACAGGGGGGCCTTGATTAAGTATCCCGTCACTATTTGCGTCTTCACCTTTACTCAAAAGCCCATCCTTGTTTTTGTCTTCCCCGAAATAACTATCTCGAATTGGAGCTAAGGCAGGGGAGTTCGCCTTTATGGTTTTGTGGCAACTCATACAAACATTGGCTGCCGGGACTCCAGCATGAGCAGACTTATCAACTCCATGATGACAATAACGACAATCCAATCCTAGTTCGCCTA
>Ga0209362_1001984_pt1 | contig 15626 bp, 15 predicted proteins | sample SaaInlV_165m_DNA_FD_184680 | JGI IMG/M metagenome (GOLD analysis project Ga0209362, IMG submission 184680) | Marine microbial communities from expanding oxygen minimum zones in the Saanich Inlet - Saanich Inlet SI037_S3LV_110m_DNA (SPAdes)... | ecosystem: Environmental > Aquatic > Marine >...
TAATCTTATAAGCCAAATAAATTGTACCTATTGATTGTGAAATAACTGTTGCTATAGCTAAACCACTAATACCAAAAGCTGGAATAATTCCATATCCCCAAATAAATAAAGGATTTAAAAATAAATTTAAAAAGAAACTAAAAATTAAAACATTTCTATAACTTTTAGTATCACCTTGTGCATTCAAAGCTCCATTTAAGGAAATTTGAATCATTACAATAAATGTTCCTAAAAAAATTATATCTAGATATTCTCTAGTGAGAGCTATACCTGCTGTATCTGATCCCATGACTGATAAAAGAAACTCTGATGCATTAAATCCAAATAAAGTGACAATCACTGAAGTAGCTAAAGCAAAAATAACAGATTGAGCAATAAATAATGAAGCCTTGTTGATTTTTTTTTCACCAATCAAATTACCAATACATGCATTAGTAGCAGCTCCAATACCAACACCAACTGCTATGATTACAAAATATATTGGAAATGATTTGGCAATTGCTCCTATTGCTTCTGCAGAAATTCTTCCTGCAAACCAAGTGTCTACTAAATTATAAAATGTTTGAAATAATGAACCAACACTAGCTGGAACTGTTACTTTTCTAAGCAATGTCCAGATAGGGTCTTTAATTAAGTTTATTGATTTAGACAATTTATATTTCCTATTTAAATTCTTTTTGGAATATATGCTTTGATCCACTCTTTTTAGCAAGATTTATTTGTTTTTGTCTCATTCGAAATCTTTCTTTTTGTGATTTTGTTAAACTATCGTGACAATTTGGACATGAAACACCTTCTTCATATTTTTTAGATTTCTTGTTTATTGTAGAAACAGGTTTTCTACAGCCACTACACATTGAATATGTGCCAGTAACCAATCCATGTTTTAAACTAATTCTATTATCAAAAACAAAGCATTCACCCTTCCATAAACTTTCTTTTTTCTTAACATTTTTTAAATAGTTTAGAATTCCACCCTTTAATTGGTAAACATTTTTAAAACCTTTTTTTTTAAGATAAACAGAGGCTTTCTCACATCTAATACCACCCGTACAAAACATAGCAATTGGTTTTGTTTTCTTAAGTTTATTTAAATATTTTGGAAATTCTCTAAAATTATCAACATCTGGGTTAACTGATCTTTTAAAAGTACCTACTTTATATTCAAATGGCTTTCTTGAATCTAAAACTAAAGTTTCTTTATCACTAATTAACTTGTTCCATTTTTTTGGATCCACATGGTCAACTTTCTTATTTTTTGAAGTTAAAATTAGGCCCATAGGCACAACCTCTTTTTTGATTTTAACTTTTGGTTTATGAAAAGGTTGAAATTTGCTCTTTGAAATATTTTTACTATCGAACTTTTTAAAATTTAATGTCTTTTTAATTTTAAAAATAGTTGAATTTAAATCAGTGGCTTTTCCTGAGATTGTTGCATTTATACCTTCATTGGCAATAATAATAGTTCCTCTGATGTTTTTCTTTATTAGAAAATTCTGAAGTATAACTTTTTTTTTTTTTAATGATTTGATTTTTGTAAATTTGTAAAAGCCAAATACTTCAAACATTATAAAACTCTACAAACAGTCATACCATCACCTAAAGGTACTATAATTTGTTCTACTCTTTTATCATTTGCGACATGTTTGTTAAATTCTTTTATATTTACTGTATATTTATCTAAATTATCCTCATCAGCAACCTCCCCATGCCACAAAACATTATCAACAATTATTAAACCACCCTTATCCATGAGATTTAAAGATTTTTCGTAATACACTTTATAATTTATTTTATCCGCATCAATAAAAACCATATCAAATTTGCTATCTTTTAATTCTTCTAAACTTTCGAGCGCAGGTTTTGTTATTGTTTCAACTTTATGACCTTGATTAGCTTTTTTAAAAAAATTTGAAGCAACTTTGATGATCTCTTCATCTTTATCTAATGCTATAAGTTTTCCATCTTCAGGTAAGGCTAAAGCTATTGAAAGTGCACTTAAACCGGTAAAAGTTCCAATCTCAAGTGCATTTTTAATGTTAGATGTTTTAATAATTAAATGTAAAAAATGACATTGAGATGTAGCTAACTGCATTCTCTTTTCATTTCCAAGTGTATTGTTGTAATCTATTATTTCTTGTTGAATAGGATTTAACTTTAAACTAAAATTATCTATATATTTCTGAAGTTTTTCAGTAATTTCTAAGGCCTTACCCATAAAATTAAAGTTTCTTTTTTAATATTTCATTTATTAATTGAGGGTTTGCTTTACCACCTGAAACTTTCATTGCTTGACCCACAAAAAAACCAAATAGCTTTTCCTTTCCCTGCTTATATTCAATAGCTTTTTCTCTGTTATCATTGATAATCTTATCAATTAAAACCTCTAATGCTTTAGGGTCGCTTTCTTGTTTTAAGTTTTTTTCTTTAACAATTATTTGAGGATCCTTGTCTCCATCCATCATTAATTCAAATATTGTTTTAGCTATTTTTCCAGAAATTGTTCCATTCTTAATCAAATTTATTAATTTTGCCAAATTTTTTGCGCTTATTGGGCTTTGAGATATTTCTAGATTTTTGTTATTTAAAACAGCAAACAATTCACCTGTGATCCAGTTAACTGCTAATTTTATATCTAAGTTCTTGCCCATCTTTGCGACTACTTCTTCAAAGTATTTTGCTGTATCAATGTCAGAAACTAATATTGTTGCTTCATAAGGAGATATTTTAAATTTATCAATAAATCTTTTCTTTTTATCATCTGGTAATTCTGGAATATCAGTTTTAAGTTTTTCTATAAACTCATCCGTGACTTCTAAGGGTAATAAATCTGGATCTGGAAAATATCTATAATCATGAGCATCCTCTTTTGATCTCATTGATCTTGTTTCATTTTTTTTTATGTCAAATAATCTTGTTTCTTGATCTATTGATTTGCCCTCCTCAATTAAGTCAACTTGTCTATTTGCTTCATAATCAATAGCCATTTGCATAAACTTAATTGAGTTAACATTCTTAATTTCACATCGAGTTCCTAGTTTATCAGAGTCTTTAATACGAACAGAAATGTTAACATCTGCTCTTAAAGATCCTTCTTGCATATTACCATCACAAGTACCTAAATATCGCATTATAGATCTAAGTTTTTTAATATAAGCACTAACTTCATTTGGGGTTCTTAAATCAGGTTTACTGACAATTTCCATTAATGCTACACCTGATCTATTTAAATCTACTAAAGTATTTTTTGGATCCATATCATGAATGCTTTTTCCAGCGTCTTGTTCTAAGTGTAATCTTTCAATACCAACTTCTTTTTGACCATTCGGCATATCAAGAACCACTGTACCCTCTCCTACTATTGGGTATTTAAATTGTGAGATTTGATAACCCTGTGGAAGATCTGCATAAAAATAATTTTTCCTATCAAATACTGATCTTTGATTTATTTTAGCTCTTAAGCCTATGCCTGTTTTAATTGCTTGTTTTATACAATATTCATTAATAACTGGCAACATTCCAGGGAATGCAGCATCAACTAAACTTACTTGTGTATTAGGTTCAGCTCCAAAAGTTGTTGATGAAGATGAAAATAATTTTGAATTCGATGTAACTTGGGCATGAACTTCAAGACCAATTACTACTTCATAAACATTATCACTTCTTTCGATTAAATAATTTGAGTTGTCTTTAGTCATCTATTTAATCCACCAATCCGTAATTTTATTTTTAAATTCAATTTTTTCTTCCATGGCATAAGCAATATTTAATATATTTTGCTCATCAAATGCTTTACCAATGATTTGAAGTCCTAAAGGATATCCTCTAGCATCTACTCCGGATGGAATAGAAATTGCTGGTAAACCTGCTAAATTAACTGGAACCGTGAAAATATCATTTAAATACATTGAAACTGGATCATTAGTTTTTTCACCAATTTTAAATGCAGCACTAGGAGTTGATGGTGTTAAAATTGCGTCTACTTTTTTATAAGCATCATCAAAATCATTTTTAATTAATTTTCTGACTTTTTGAGCTTTAAGATAATAAGCATCATAATAACCAGATGATAAAACATAAGTCCCAATCATAATTCTTCTTTGAACTTCACTACCAAAACCTTCTGATCTAGTTTTTTCATACATATCAATTAAGTTTTCACCTTTTGATCTAAACCCATACTTAACACCATCATATCTTGCTAGATTTGAAGAAGCTTCAGCTGGAGCCACAATATAGTAAGTTGGTAAAGCATAATTCGTATATGGTAGTGAAATTTCAACAATTTCTGCACCACAATCTTTCGCATATTCAATTCCTTTAGTCCATAAATCTTCAATTTCTTTTGGCATTCCATCAACTCTGTATTCTTTTGGAATTCCAATTTTTTTACCTTTAATTTTTTTTGTTAAATCTTTAGTGTATTCATTTCTTTTAAATTCAATTGATGTTGAGTCTTTTTCATCATAACTGCTAATTATTTCTTGAAGCAACGCACAATCTTTTACATTTTTCGACATAGGACCTGCTTGATCCAATGATGATGCAAATGCAACAATTCCATATCTTGAACAACTACCATAAGTAGGTTTTAAACCAACTGTACCTGTAAATGAAGCTGGTTGTCTTATGGAACCACCAGTATCAGTTCCAATTGTAATAGGTGTTAAATTAGCTGCTAAGGCAGACGCAGATCCTCCTGAAGAACCTCCAGGAACCAAATCTTTATCTATTGGACTTTGAACATTACCAAAAAAACTTGTTTCATTTGATGAGCCCATTGCAAATTCATCACAATTTAATTTACCAAGAAGAATTCCTCCTTCGTTCCATATATTTTGAGTAACTGTTGACTCGTAGGGAGGAATAAAATTGCTTAAAATTTTACTACCGGCTGTAGTTTTAACTCCATTAGTACAAAATAAATCTTTTACAGCTATTGGTATACCTGGAAGTTTTAAATCAAAATTTGGATTCTTATCAAAATTTTTAGCTTTTTCTAACGCATTAGAAAAATCTTCCGTTATATATGAGTTTAAAACTTTAGATTTTTTACCTCTTTCAATAAAAGCTTTTGTCGTTTCTTCAGATGAAATTTTTTTTTCTTTAATATTTTTAACTAATTCAGTTAAAGTTTGTGATGTTATATCTGACATTATTCAACGACCTTTGGAACTACAAAAAAATCCTCGTTTTCTTCAGGAGAGTTTTTTAGTATTTGATTCCTGATATTTTTACTTTTAACTTCATCAGTTCTAAATTTTAAAGTTGTTTCAGCAATCGAGGTTAATGGTTCAACCTTATTCGTATCAAGTTTATTCAATTTTTCAATGAATTCAAAAATTGAATTCAAGTCTCCAGCTAATTTTTTAGCTTTTTCATCATCAACTGAAATTCTCGATAATTTAGATATATGTTTTATTGTTTTAAGATCAATTGTCATGTGGTAAATAAATATGAGGAAAACTATCACTTAAGTATAAAATATACAATATGATCACTATTGAAGAATTTAAAAAAAAACACTCAAATAAAGTAAGATTTGTTGGGTTAGATTTGGGTTCCAAAAGAATTGGCGTATCAATTTGTGATGAAATGCAATCAATTGCTACACCATACAAAACTATAAACAAAACCAATACTGATACTTTGATAGAAGAACTTAAGATAATTATTAAAGAAAACAATGTAGAAGGAATAATCGTAGGAAATCCAATCAATATGAATGGATCTTTAGGAAGATCAGCTCAATCTGTAAAGGATGTTGCAACAAATATCTCAAAATCTATTAATATTCCTATAATTTTGTGGGATGAAAGACTATCAACTGTCGGTGCTTTTAATTTATCCAGTCAATTAGATGTAAATGTGTCTAAAAGAGTAAAATCTATTGATCAAAACGCTGCAGCATTTATTTTACAGGGTGCTATAGATTATTTGAATAATTAATACTTGCCATACTAGGTATTATTAGTTATAGAGTTAATTTTAATGGCAATTAAAACAAACAAAGCTATTAAAATTTCTCAAAAACATTTACTAGGTATTCAAAATTTATCAATCAACGATGTTAATCTTATTCTTGATGAGGCAAAAACTTTTATTAAACTCAACAAAAGCAAGAATAAAAAACTTGATGTTTTAAGAGGTAAAACTCAAATTAATTTATTTTTTGAACCTTCTACAAGAACTCAAAGCTCATTTGAATTAGCAGGTAAAAGGCTAGGCGCTGACGTAATGTCTATGAATATGTCAAACTCAGCTATAAAAAAGGGGGAAACACTTATTGATACAGCAATGACTTTGAATGCTATGCATCCAGATATTATTGTTATTCGACATCAAGACTCAGGAGCAAGTAATTTATTATCTCAAAAAGTAAAATGTGCAGTATTAAATGCTGGGGATGGAAGTCGTGAACACCCTACTCAAGCTTTATTAGATGCGTTAACTATAATAAACCGAAAAAAAAAAATAGAAGGTTTAAGAATTGCTATATGTGGAGACATTACTCATTCACGAGTAGCAAGATCAAATATATATTTACTAAATATGCTAGGAGCAGAAGTAAATATAATAGCTCCTTCAAATTTAATGCCTAAAGAAATTGAAAAATTTGGAGTCAATACTTTTACTGATATGAAAAAAGGATTGAAAGATTGTGATATAGTAATGATGTTAAGATTACAAAATGAAAGAATGACTAGTTCTTTTTTATCATCTAATAGAGAATATTATGAATATTATGGATTAACACCAGATAAATTAAATCATGCTAAAAATGATGCTTTAATTATGCATCCTGGTCCCATGAATAGAGGAATTGAGATTGATACAAAATTAGCAGATGATATTAATCGAAGTGTAATTAAAGAACAAGTTGAACTTGGAGTGGCTATTAGAATGGCTTGTTTAAAAATATTTTGTGAATAAATGAAAAAACAATACTTTATAAACGCAAATATAGTTGATCCTTATAATTCTATTAACGAAAATGGAGGTTTAATTATTAAAGAAGATGGTTCTATTGAAGCGATAGGTAAAAAAGTTAACACAAACAACATACCAAGTAGAGAAAAAAATATTGATCTAAAGGGAAATTATATTTTTCCTGGTTTAGTTGATATGAGGGTATTTGTAGGAGAACCTGGCTATGAATATAAAGAAAATTTTAGAACTTTAAGTAATGCTGCGTTAGCTGGAGGAGTGACTTCTGTAGTAACAATGCCAAATACTGACCCAATAATAGACAATGTTTCAATTGTAGACTTTTTAAAAAGACGTGGAAGAGACAAATCCAAAATTAATATTTTCCCTAGCGCATCATTAACAAGAGGAATTAAGGGTATTAATATGACTGAATTTGGTCTTCTACAAAAAAAAGGTATAATTGCTTTCACGGATGGTACAAAAACTATTCAAAACACTCAATTGATGTCACGAATAATGAATTCAGCAAAAGATTTAGGAACTCTAATTATGCAACACGCAGAAGATCATGATCTATCTAAAAATGGAATGATTAATTCTGGTATAATAGCTACTCAGTTGGGATTAACGGGAATACCCGATGTCGCAGAGCGAATAATTATTGAAAGAGATTTAACTTTGCTTGAAAATATTAAATGTAGATATCATATATCGCAAATATCATCAGCCAAATCAGTTGAAATAATCAATGAAAGAAAAAATGATGTTAAATTCACAACTGGAGTATCCATCAATAATTTATCTTTAAATGAAAATGACATCGGTGATTTTAAGACATTTTTAAAATTATCACCCCCACTTAGAAAAGAAGAAGATAGAATTGCACTGGTTCAAGGATTAAAAGATAACACAATTGATGTAATAGCATCAGATCACAAACCAGAAGATGAAGAACAAAAAAGATTAACTTTTGCACAAGCTGCAACAGGAGCATCAGGAATAGAAACTTTATTGTCTTTAAGTTTAGAACTTTATCATAATAATTCACTAAAATTAGAAACGATAATTCAAGCTTTAACGTCTAACCCAGCAAAAATTTTAAAAATAAATAAAGGAAATTTATCAATTGGTAATGATGCTGATTTTTGTATTGTTGATATCGACAAACCTTGGGTTGTAAAAAAAGACCAATTAGTTTCAAAATCAAAAAATACATCTATAGAAGATAAAAAACTTCAAGGAAAAGTTACAAATACATTTGTGAAAGGTGTTGAGTTATTTAAACTATAAAGATGGAATATATAATTGTTATAATAAGTTCTTATTTGATGGGATCAATACCTTTTGGTTTTATCTTAACTAAAATTTACTTAAAAAAAGATATTAGAAATATAGGCTCGGGAAATATTGGAGCAACTAATGCCTTAAGAACTGGAAATAAATTAATTGGTTTTACAACTTTATTATTTGATATTGTAAAAGCTATAGCTCCATTAATTTATATAAAATTTAATTATACAGAATATATATTTATTGCATCTTTGAGTGTTTTTTTAGGTCATGTATTTCCTGTTTGGCTTAAATTTAAAGGTGGTAAAGGTGTTGCAACATATCTTGGAATTCTTATTTCTTTAAATTTAATTTATGGATTTTTTTTTATAGTTGTATGGTTAGTTACATTTTTGATATCAAAGTATTCCTCATTATCATCAATTATTGCTAGCTTATCAATACCAATTTACATAATAATATTTAATGACAATAATTTAATTTTTTATTTAATAATATTTATTTTGATATTCTTTACACATAGAGAAAATGTTAAACGCTTGAAAAATAAAGAAGAAAGTAAGACAATAATTTAATAATTTGACTATCAAAGACTTTTAAGTAGTTTGTTAATTTATGAATCTCGTAATAGTAGAAAGTCCAGCTAAGGCAAAAACAATCAATAAATATTTAGGTAATGATTATATTGTTTTAGCAAGTTATGGTCATATAAGAGATTTACCATCGAAAAATGGATCAGTAGATCCAGAAAATAATTTTAAAATGGAATGGGAAGTTGATAGTTTTTCTAAAAAATATTTAAAAGAAATAACTGATGCAGCAAAAGATTCTTCAAAAATAATTCTTGCTACAGACCCTGATCGTGAAGGTGAAGCAATAGCTTGGCATGTAAAAGAGTACTTAGATGAAAAAAATTTAATTAAGGGCAAAGATGTAGAGAGAGTAGTCTTTAATGAAATTACAAAAAAAGCTGTGATACATGGAATTGAAAATCCACGAAGTATAGAACCATTATTAGTTGATGCGTACATGGCTAGAAGAGCTCTTGATTATTTAGTGGGTTTTAATATTTCACCAATTTTATGGACAAAACTACCAGGATCAAAATCTGCAGGACGTGTTCAATCTGTAGCATTAAAATTAATCACTGAAAGAGAACATCAAATTGAACTATTCACACCAGAAGAATTTTGGACAATAAGTTTGAATTTTAATGATAATAATAAAAACTCCATATTAGCAAGTATCTTCCAATTAAATAATAATAAAATAGAAAAATTTTCATTCAAAAATAAAAGTGAAATAGATAAAGCTATTGAAGAAGTTAAGTCAAAAAAATTTCAAATTACAGATATTTCAAGTAAAATTATTAGTAGAAATCCTTCTGGACCTTTTACTACTTCTACATTACAACAAGTTTCTTCTGGAAGACTTGGTTTTGGTGCTTCAAGAACTATGCAAATTGCACAAAAGTTATATCAAGGAATTGAAATTGAAGGAGATACAATAGGGTTAATAACCTATATGAGGACTGATGGAACAAACTTATCATCAGATGCGATAAAATCTTTTAGAGATTATATTAAGAATGAATTTGGAAATGAATATTTACCTGAAGAACCTTTAAATTACTCTGGCAAAAAAGCTAAAAATGCTCAAGAAGCGCATGAAGCTATCAGACCAACTGACATAATGAGAGCTCCTGACAATCTTAAAAAATATTTAAGTCCAGATCAACATAAACTTTATGATTTAATTTGGTCTAGAGCTTTGTCATCACAAATGGAGTCGGCAAAGTTTGATAGGAATACTATTTCTATTACATCAGATGATAATGGAACGATTTGTAAAACAAGTGGTTCTGTTATTAAATTTGATGGATTTTTAAAAATTATCAAGGACAAAAATAAAGATGATAATGAGGAAATCCTTCCAAAGATGGCAAAAGGCCCTATAAATATCGAGTCAATTATTGATGAACAACACTTTACACAGCCACCACCAAGATATTCTGAAGCAAGTTTGGTTAAAAAATTAGAGGAACTAGGTATTGGACGACCTTCAACATATGCGAGTATAATTTCTGTAATTTCAACAAGAGGATATGCTGAAGCTATAAACAAAAAATTTCATCCTACTGATAGGGGAAAATTAATTTCTGCATTTCTAGAAAAACTTTTTTCAAAATATGTTGATTACAACTTTACAGCTGATTTAGAAAATCAATTAGATGAAATTACAACAGGAAAAGAAGGATGGATAAAAGTTTTAGAAATGTTTTGGAAAGATTTTAATCAAAATGTTTCTCATGTTAAAGAAAAAAGAACGAGAGAAGTTTTGGATTTATTAAATGATAGTTTAGGTAGTTTGATTTTTGAAAGAGATAAAGAAGGAAAAATTGATAGAAAATGTAAACTATGTGATGAAGGTTCTTTAAGTTTAAAAAATAGTTTTAGAGGTGGAGCCTTTATAGGGTGTTCAAATTATCCTGAATGTAAATTTACACGACCATTATCAAAAGTAAAAGCTGCGGCACAATCACAATTGGCAGAACCTAAATTAATTGGAAAACATGATAACGGTAATGATATGTATCTTAAAAACGGTCGATATGGCCCATATATACAGTATGAAAAAATTGATGAAATCAAAGATGATGAAATAAAGACTATTAAAAAGAAAAAAACAAAAAAGAAAAAAAAGGATAAAGAAGAAAATAATTTTAAAAATATATCAATACCTAAAGGAATAACTTTAGAAAGTGTAGATCTTGATAGAGCAAAATTTCTTTGTTCGTTACCAAAAAATTTAGGAATTAATCCTGAAAATCAAAAAGATATAATTCTTAACTCAGGACGATTTGGACCCTATTTAAAATGTGAAAATAAGTCTGCGAGAATTGAAAATGTTGAAGAAATTTTTTCAATTGGTTTAAATAGAGCAATCACACTAATAGCAGATGCAAAACCTGGTAGAATGTCTTCATCAATTATCAAAGATCTTGGTGAACATCCTGAAGACAAAAAACCTGTTAGAATAATGAAGGGCCAATATGGTCCTTATATTAAATATAAATCATTAAATGCCACTATCCCAGAAGAAAAAGACCCCTTAGAACTTAATATGGACGAGGCATTAATATTAATTGAGAAAAGAAAAGAATACGATAAAACTAAGAAAAATAAAAAAAGAAAAAAAAAATGAAATATCTAATAATATTATTTATATCAATATCACTAGCGTCGTGCAATACAGTAACTGACATGTCTAATGCTGTAACAGATAAAGTAAAAAAAATTGGAAAAAACCCATGTTATGACAAAGAAACAAATACGACTCAAATATGGGGTTGTAAAAAAAAATAATGTCATTTGAAGATAAAATAAAAAGTTTAAACTTAATTCTTCCAGTAGCAGCAGATCCTGTAGGATCTTACGTTGCAGCAAAAATAATAGGTAAAATACTTTTTATATCCGGACAAATTTCAATGTCAGATAAAGGAGAACTAATAAAAGGAAAGTTGGGAAAAGAACTAGACACTCAATCAGGATATGAGGCAGCTAAAAGATGTGCTTTAAGCATAGTTGCTCAAGCTAAAAAAGCTTGTAATGATGATTTAAGTAAAATCAAATCTTGTATTAAATTAACTGGATTTGTTAATTCAACAGATGAATTTATAGAACAACCTAAAGTTATTAATGGAGCTTCAGATTTAATAGTTTCTATATTTGGAGACTCGGGAATGCATACAAGGGCTGCTGTGAGCACAAATAGTCTTCCATTAGGCGTATCTGTTGAGGTTGACGCAATTTTTGAATTAAATTAACCACCAACACAAAAATAATTAATTTTTAGCTGTTTCATTTTTGTTTGAGAATAAATATTTCTCATATCAAAAATTATATATTTCTTATTTTTCATTATTGATTTAAAATTTATAGACTTGAAATCATTCCATTCTGTGTGAATAATAATTAAATCAGATTTGTACATTGCAGATTTTATGTCTTTTGAAAAAGTCACATTTTTATACTTTGAAAATTCAGTTTTATATCCTGTTGGATCGTAATAATTAATTTTAGCACCTTTTTTGGCTAATAAGGGTATCATTGTTAAGCTTGATGAATCTCTCATATCATCTGTATTTGCTTTAAAAGTAACACCTAAAAAACATATTTTTTTATTTTTTATTTTACCATTTAATAGTTTTATTGCTCGTTTTAGTAATATTGAAGATCTATTTTTATTTGATTTAACTACACTTTTAATTACTGATAAATTTATTTTAAACTGATCTGCTGTTGTAGTTATTGCTTTTGTGTCTTTTGGAAAACAAGATCCGCCATAGGCTGGTCCTGCTCTTAAAAAACGTCCTCCTATTCTTTTGTCTAAACCCATACCAATTGAAATATCCTCTATGTTTACATTGATTTTTTCACATAAATTTGCAATTTCATTAATAAAGGTAATTTTTGTAGCTAAAAAAGCGTTAGAAGCATATTTAATCAATTCTGCAGCACGTCTTGAAGTATTAATATATTTCGCACCTTTTGAGATTAGTGGTGAATAAAGATTTTTTAAAATTTTATTAGATCTTTTATCGTTTGTTCCAATTATAACTCTATCAGGATAACTAAAATCATTTATTGCCTCACCCTCTCGCAAAAACTCAGGATTTGAAACAACAGAGAAAATTTTTTTTGATTTAGTTTTAGAAATTATTTTTTCAATTTCATCTCCTGTTGTAACTGGAACAGTAGATTTGGTAATAATAATCTTAAATTTTGAAATTGAACCTCTTATTTCTTTTGCAACGTTATAAACTTGGGATAAATCAGCTGCATTACTTCTTTGTTTAGTAGGAGTCCCTACACAAATAAATATTATGTCTGAATTAGCAATAGATTTTTTTAAATCTGTAGAAAAGTTTAATCTGCCATTTTTATGATTTTTTTTAACAAGTTCTTCAAGGCCAGGTTCATAAATCGGAATAATGCCTTTTTTTAAACTATCAATTTTATCGTGATCTTGATCAACACAGATAACTTCATTACCAAGGTCGGAAAAACATACACCACTTACCAGGCCTACATAACCGGTTCCAATCATACAAAGTTTCATAATTTAGCAATCTCCAATGATGATTTAATATATCCGTTCATCGTTCCACAATCTAAATATTTTCCTAGAAAATTATGTCCTATAAATTTTTCCTTATCATTGATTAAAGATTGTATTGAATCTGTTATATGAATTTCACCACCTTTACCAGGTTTCTGTTTAGCTAATTTATTAAAAATACTTCTTGGTAAAATATATCTTCCAATTACAGCTTTGTTAGAGGGTGCTTCATTTATTTTTGGTTTTTCAATAACATCTTTAATTAAAAAATTATTTTTATCAATATTTTTCAGAATATTATAAATACCCCAACGTGATACAGTATTTTTTTTAACACACATACTCGCCATAACGGATCCCTTAAATTTATTATGAACAGAAATCATAGCTTTTGAACAATTTTTTTTAATAATTAAATCATCCGGTAACAACATTAAAAAATATTTATCTTTAATATATTTTTTTGTTTTAATAACAGCATCTCCAGTGCCTAAAGGATTATTTTGAAAAACAAATTTTATCATTTTTCTATATCTTAAAATTTTTTTATATTCTTTAATAATTCTTGGATCTTTTTTTTGTTTTATAATCTTTTTATAAAATATGTCGTTAAAAAAATATTTTTTGATCAACTTTTTTTTGTTAGAAATAATAAAAATTATTTCCTTAATTCCAGCGTCAATACATTCTTCAATAATATATTCAATTCCTGGTTTACCATTCATTGGAAGTAATTCTTTTGGAAAAACAGTAGTGAAAGGTAGTAATCTCGTACCTAGACCAGCTAGAGGAATTATTGCTTGTTTAATCATTTAAATGTTTTACTTATAAAGTTTAAATTTTACAAATGAAAGTTTTAATAAACATAGATGTTCTAATAAAGGCAATAAAAAAAATTTCAAACATAGGGTTTGTACCGACTATGGGAGGTCTACATGAGGGTCATATTTCTCTCATTAAAGAATCACAAAAAAGATGTAAGAATACCCTTGTAAGTATTTATGTTAATCCTAAACAGTTCAATAACAAAAATGATTTTATGTTTTATCCAAGAAATATAAATAAAGATTTAAAATTACTTAAAAAGTTAAATGTTGATTATGTCTTCGTGCCTAATACAAAAGAAATTTATAATAAAAAAAGACTTAATAAAATTACTCTTTTAAAAAGTCAAAAAATATTGTGTGCGAAGTTTAGAAAAGGACATTTTGAAGGTGTTTTAGATGTTTTAGATCGTTTTGTTAAATTGATAAAACCTAAATATATTTTTATGGGAAAAAAAGATTTTCAACAATTATTTTTAGTAAAAAATTTTATCGAAAAAAAATATGATAGCAAAGTATATGCATGTAAAACTATTAGAGATAAAAATAATGTTGCTTATTCATCTAGAAATAATTTACTTTCTCGAAATGACCTAGAAAAAGCCGGATTAATTGCAAAAATACTACAAAACATTAAAAATAATATTAAAAAAAATAATTCATTACATGAATATTTAAATTTTTTAAAGGGAGATCTAATTAAAAAATTTAAAATAAAGATTGAATATTTTGAAGTTAAAAATGAAAAAAACTTAAAAAATATATATACCAAAAAAAACTGCAGATTATTTATTTCATACTATATAAATAAGATAAGATTAATTGATAATTTTAAAATTTAGTTATAAAAAATAAGCAGCAACTCCTAAAAAAGAAATAAATCCGATAACATCAGTAATTGTGGTTACAAAAACGCTTGAAGCAATTGCAGGATCAATCCCCATATTTTTTAAGGTAACTGGTACTAAAATTCCAAATAGACCTGCTACAATCATTGTGAGTATCATTGAAATTGAAATTATCATTGAGAGCTGTATATCATTAAACCAGAGTTGAACCACAATTGAACTTATTGCAGCAAAAATTATTCCATTTAAAATTCCAATATTAAATTCTTTTAAAATATTTGTTGAAAAATTATTTTTGGTTAAATCATTTGTAGCTAATGTTCGAACTGTAACAGCCAAGGTTTGCATACCAGCGTTACCACCCATAGAAGCTACTATAGGCATCAGAAAAGCCAAAACTACCATTTGTTCAATTGTTGCTCCAAACAAACTTATTACCCACGTTGCTAAAAATGCTGTAAATAAATTTAATAATAACCAATTAAATCTTCTTTTAGTTTTAATAACAACACCATCAGTAATTGCTTCATCACCAACACCAGCTAATCTTAAAGCGTCTTCTTCAGCCTCTTCTTTTAACACTGTTAAAAGAAGAGGCTGAAGAAGACGCTTT
>Ga0209362_1001987_pt1 | contig 15619 bp, 6 predicted proteins | sample SaaInlV_165m_DNA_FD_184680 | JGI IMG/M metagenome (GOLD analysis project Ga0209362, IMG submission 184680) | Marine microbial communities from expanding oxygen minimum zones in the Saanich Inlet - Saanich Inlet SI037_S3LV_110m_DNA (SPAdes)... | ecosystem: Environmental > Aquatic > Marine >...
CAATAGAGAAGACCAATCACCTTCTGCAATAATCTGGTCAATATCTCCTAAGTCAACACTCATTGACTCAAGTATTTGTGCAGCATATAGATTGCCAAGAGTATATGTTGGGAAATAGCCGAAAGCGGCCATAGACCAATGAACATCCTGTAGGCAACCCTGTGAATCATTTGGTACTGTTTCTCCAAACCACTCTTCAAACATCTTATTCCATGTATTAGGTAATTCTTTGACTGTTAATTCTCCATTGAATAATTTCTTTTCTATTTCATATCTCAACATCACATGCAAATTGTAAGTCACTTCATCTGCTTCAACGCGAATAAAACCTGTTGAAACTGTGTTGGCAATTTTGTTCAAAGTTTTTGCATCCCATTGAGGTGCATCTGGAAATAATTCTCTAAACCACGGATTGGCAACTTTCCAAAACGCTTCGGTTCTACCAATTTGATTTTCCCATAGACGACTTTGTGATTCATGAACTCCCAAAGAAACTGCTTGGCCTCTTGGTGTGAATGAAAATTCACGCGCCAAACCTTGTTCGTACAATGCATGCCCCGTTTCGTGCATTACAGCGTATAGACATGAGAACGGGTCTTTCTCATCGAAACGAGTGGTAAAACGTGTATCTCCTGGCCATAAACCGGCGGAAAATGGGTGTGTGGATGCATCCATTCGTCCGGCTTCAAAATCAAAACCCATGTTGGCTGAAACTTTCTCGCAGAATTCTGTTTGAGCCGCTATTGAAAATGATAGATCTGATGGTAATTGTGGTAGTGGGTTGAGTTTTTGTGATTGTAGTATTTTTTGCAATAGAGGTACTAACTTCTCCTTCAATCCTGCAAATAACGGATCATAATCTGCAACGGTCATACCAACTTCGTATTCATCAAGAAGGACATCATACGGCGTTGTTACAATACCGAAGTATTCTATCTTTTGTTTAGTCATATCAACTAATTTCTGCAATTGTGGCTCAAATGCAGAAAAATCTGATTCTGCTCTTGCATTTTGCCAACCCAGTAATGCTTCCGAACGTACTTTTGCAAAATTTGATACGAATTCGCTTGGAAGTTTTATCGATTTGTCGTAAACTCTTCTCATTTCTCTAACATTGGCAGATTGATCTGCATCAAGTCCGCTTTCTGATTCTAACTTCAGTAATAGTTGTCCTAGATTTGAGTCAGTAATGCGTGAATGCCTTTCTTTAGCCAGCCAAGCTAAAATCTCACCACGTACTTCTGCCCCCTTAGCAGGCATTATTGTTTCCTGATCCCAGCCCAAATGCCCCTGAAGTGCTCCTAAGCGATAGATGTCTTTTACCAATTCAATGAATTCATCATATGTACTCATAGCGATAGCGAAAGAGTCTTTCTTCATCAAATATACGATGCAATAATTTTCATTCTATGATGAATATTATTGATAATACTGGCACACATTGAAGACTTCAAGCGGATTGGCTTACTCATGGTGAGGCCGTTCCGACGAAAAAGCGGAAAGGAACAACCCCCGGTATTAGATGATGAGGATTTGGTTGGAGTCGTTGATGACGATTCTATAGAACCGGATAGTGAAATTGATTTAACTAGAACAAAGGCAGAAATTAGTGAGATTGAAGCAATTTCTGATGAGGATGAAATAGAAACTAAAGATGACATTACTAAGTTATTGAAAAATAGTTCACAGACTGTCGTTTGTACTTGCCTTGATATTCGTCGAGCAGATAATGTGCTCATTGTATGTGACCCAACCACGGGAGAAATTGGCCAATCACTACATGAGGCTGCGATAGAAAGAACAGACAGGGTTTTGTTGATAGTAATGCCAAAAGGACGTCACCATGGAGATGAACCACCTACTCCTGTTGCTAATTTAATGCGCCAGCAATCGGTAATTATTGCCCCTACAAGGTACTCTTTAACCCATACAAAAGCGATACGTCAGGCACTAAAAGATGGGGCTCGTGTTGCAACAATGCCTGGAATGAATGTCGAAATGTTCACCAAAGGAGGTATCTCTGCTGATTTTACAGAAATAAAGCGTAAAATAAGTGATTTGTCGCCACTGTTTAGACGAAAAAGAATTGTTAATGTAAAATCAGATAATGGAACTGATGTTACATTTGAGGTAAATTGGCGAGAATGGAAAATGGATGATAATGGCATTTGTAACCGTCCTAAGATGCTGACAAATTTACCTGCAGGAAAAGTATTCGTATTACCTAGAGAAAATAGTATGAATGGAACTATCGTGATAGATGGATCTTGGGAATCTAACCTAGTTGATGAGCCGGTCACTTTCACTATTGAAGATGGTTTAGTAATTGATGTCAAAGGGGGCGCAATAGCAGCTTCAATACGCCAAGAGTTTGGTGAAGCAGCAAGAAGACAAAATACAAAATATAGGGAAAATGTTTGGACTGTTGCAGAATTTGGTTTCGGAATGAATCCGATGGCAAGATTACTTGGAAATGTTCTTGAAGATGAAAAACGATTGGGTACCTGCTATTTTGCTGTTGGAGATAATACCTCATTAGGTGGCTCGGCAGCAGTAGGAATCCATATCCCAGGTGTACTAAAAAATGCAAGTGTATGGCTAGATGATACACCGATTATCGAAAATGGCAAGATGTTGGTTTGATTAAAAACCAGCATTTGGAGAACCGCAAATAGGGCAATGCCTCCAATTCGGATCTAATCCAATTCCACAGCCACGGCATAATACTCCTGAACGAATAGTAGGTTGTATTGGCGATTGTGGCTGATTCCAACCCTGTTGTGGTTGTTGTTGTGGTTGTTGATTCCAGCCTTGTTGTGGTTGTTGTTGTCGCTGAGGTTGTTGATTCCAGCCTTGTTGTGGTTGTTGTTGTCGCTGAGGTTGTTGGTTCCAGCCTTGTTGCGGCTGCTGTTGTTGCGGCTGTTGATTCCAACCTTGTTGCGGTTGTTGATTCTGTATTGGTCTTGGTTGAGGGATTACAACTTCTTGATGTTGAATTGGCTGGGATTTTTCTCCAAGTGGCTTACGTACAGGGGCAACAGGCCTTGGTAGTGCTGCTGCTTTCTCAGCAGCAGCAGATGACATAAATTCTGAAAGTGAAACAGAACCATCACCATCGGTATCTGCTTGTGCATGCAGGGCTGTGGCTTCTTCTATTGTAGTACCAGTTGCTTCTGCCAGTTCTTCTATTGATAACTGGCCACTTTCATCGGTATCGGCAGCAATAAAATGCTCTGCAGCACTAACAAATTCTTCTTTTTCAGGCTCACTTTCTTCTGGCACTATTGCAATCGGTTGGCTTTCCGGCTCTATTTGTTGAGGGGTTTCTTCAACAATCTCTTGAACTACTTCTGGTTGAACTTCTTCAGCAATTACTTCTTCTACAATTACTTCTTCTACAATTACTTCTTCAACGACAGGTTCTTTCTTCTCTTCTGAAACTACACTGAAAGCTCCAGCAAATGCATCCTGTGTGGCTTTTTCAACTTCATTTTGATTCTCAATGTTTACTTGAATTGGTTGTTCAATTTCCTCTTCAATTTCAGGTAATGTTACTTTGCTTGTTTCCACTGGTAAAGGAACTGATTCCTTGCTTGGAATTGGAACATTAGTAGTCTTTGGAATTGGAACTGATTTTACTTCTTCTTTTGTTGTCTGTGTTGTTGTGGTTGGAAGTGCAACTACAGCAGAAGATGCGGCATTACCGCTTGCAAGAGTCGTGATTGGAAGTGCATGGCCCGCTACATCTAAAGAAGCAATTAATTCGTTTGCAATTGACAATAATGCAATTTCATTAGACCCTGGATTAGCAACTAGTGCCTCAAACTCATTGACATATCGAGTTACTTCACCTGCACCACCAGTAGTATATGCAACCGCTAATAACTTTAGAACATTCATCGGGTCTGATATTTTCTTCAAGGCTTCAAAATCTGCACCTGATGATTCTCTCTGGCAATTACCTGCGCCCTCTCCTTGTGAATTTTCAAGCCCAAGGTAATTCAACAGTGGGTCTGTAATACTCAAGAGTGAAAGATGACCTGCAACTAAATAGTAAATTTCTCCACCTTCGCATTGCATTCGCTGGCTAGCAGCTTCAAAATCAAATTCTCCAGGAGTTAGAACAATGTCTGATAATTTAGCAAAGAAATTCTCCATCGCTTCGATTCTTCCCATTGCCATCATTTGGTAAACAGCATCGGATGTATCTACAACACCGAAATATGCAGCGGCCTCATCGACCTCTATGCCTTCCGGCATAACTGCTCCCTCAGGTACTGCACTAGACATTTTCAACCCTCTCAATTGTTTGCGACCTTAGTCTCCTTCTTATGGATGATGCCGTCGGGAACTCCCTTTTGGAAGATATTATTGACACTTTATCTACTCCGTCCTAAGTCAAAAATAGCCCTTGATTGTTGGGCTGTCCATCCAGTTTCTTGAAGTTGCATCATAATTGACCTTTGTTCATCACCGTCTGCTAAGGCTTGTTTAACCCAATTTGCTGCTGATTCTCTATCTGCAGTTTGATGACTTTCAAAGATGCTGAGATCGACTCTCATCGTAGCCTTTCTCTTTGTCTTCTTAGCAACTTTCTCTTCTCCATTTTCGTTTTCTGAATCATCATCTTCTGCACTAGATTTTGAATTTTCTTTAGCTTTGTTTGCACCAGGTGGACCTCTATTTGGACTCGCCTTTCCAGGTGGACCTCTGCTTGGAGGCATTGCTGCAGGCCTGTCCGAACCTCTACTTGGTGGGTTTCTCGCAGGACTCTTCTTCGGAGTACTTCTCATTGAAGACATGAAGTCATCTTCATCATCATCATCGTACCAATCCTCATCATCGTCGTCATCGAAATCATAATCGTCATCTCCACGGACCAGTCTCATTATGATTACAATGACTACTAATAATCCGATTACCCCTCCAATGATGCTAATAAACGCCGTCTTGGAAATACCCATTATTGTTGAAGATGAACCGGTATCGGTTGCTTTTTCTTTAGGACAACCATCATCATAACCATCTACACCTTTGTGAACATCAATACAGATATCATAGAAGTCAAAGACACCATCTCCATCACTATCAAATTCTGTAGGATGGCAACCAAACTCGTTTACTTCGAGTTTCATATTTGGATGTGTGTCAGGACAAAGGTCTGGATTAGTTCCTGAGGCATTATCTCCGTATCCATCAGTATCTCTATCTTCCCATTGAGTTGGATTATCACGTAGTGAAATTGGTTCAAATTGGTCTCTCCAGCCATCGCCATCATCATAGCAACCAAGGAAATCCTCGAAAGACAAACCATGCTCTTCAGGGCATTCGTCTGCATTTTCGCCGAGTAAATTGTCACCATATCCATCACCATCTTGGTCATGCCATTGTGTTGCATCAAGAGGGAAGGCATCACCGCTTTGGTTTTCTCTTAATCCGGTAGTAGAATTAACTGTATAGGAATAATTTCCTTTCCAACCATCACCGTCGATATCCGTATCTAATGCGGTTTCATCAACGCAGCCATCTGAATCTACTGGGAAACCAATCGCAGTGTCTGGACATAAATCTAAATCATTGTTGATTCCATCAGAATCATCATCTTTTTGTGAATCTCCACAGCCATTTGCATCTACAGCCTCTCCAACTGGAGTGAATGGACACAGATCTACTGGGTCAAACACAGTATCACCATCGGTATCTGTTGTTTGTTGGGTTAGGCTACACCCATATTCATCCACATCCTCCTCAAATTCAGTATCTTGGCATTGGTCGGCATCATTCATTACACCATCTTGGTCATCGTCCAATTGATTTTGGGCACAACCATTAGCGTCGACTACTAAATCAAAATCTGTATTCGGACACTGATCAAAGTCATCATAGACCGAATCAAGGTCATCGTCTTCAGCATTAATCAGAGGACAGCCCATTCCATCTGTGCCATTGAAAACTCCAACATCAAGAGGGCATTCATCCCCTTCAAAACCATCGGCTTCATCACCAAAGCCATCACCATCGGTATCATACCATTGGGTTTTTTCCAATGGGAAATCATCTTGTGAATCCATCCAACCATCGCCATCGGTATCTGGACAACCTGGGAATGGTTTTGTTGAATTACCCCACTGCCCTTCACAGCCATCTAATACAAGTCCTGCACTATTTGTACCATTGTAATAAATCGTCCATTGGTCTGGATAGCCATCAAAATCACTATCATTGGCCGCAGCTATTCGGTTAGGGAAATAATCAGGGTTTGTAGCTCCCTCTGAGTTATTATCTCCGAATCCATCACCATCAGAATCTGCCCATTGGGTTGAATCATTTTCCCAAGCATCAGCACCACGTGATACATTCCATTCAAGGAATGTCCCCAATTCTGAAGGATTACTTGCTCCGTCACCATCGCTATCAAGGCAACCAAATCGGTCACGCCAAGAAGAGCCCCAATCCCATGGACAGTTATCTCCACTTATTGGGTCTGAATCATTATCGCCCCAACCATCGCCATCATAATCTTGGTACTGGCTTGGATTATATGGGAATAAATCACCTGGTGCTGCGGAAGGGTCTAGCCATGTAGTACAGCAATCAGGACCATAATTATCTGCATATCCATCATTATCTGTATCTTTAGATTGTTTCCAATTGGTTGAAAATTCATCGCCCAAATAATAACTTCCATCATTATCTGACCAACCATCTTGGTCTACATCTATGCACCCTTGTCGGTCTATCCATGAAGTACCTCCAACATCTGAACAATCGTCTACTGAATCTGAATATCCATCGCTATCAAAATCGGAGCAACCCATTTCGAAGAAAGAAGAAGAGCCAGAAACTGTAGGGCAACTATCAAATGAAGGCCCCAAATTATTGTCTCCATAATTATCACCGTCATTATCAGCCCACTGATTACCTATTGTCGGCATCAAATCCAATAAATCGAAAATTAAATCTCTGTCTTGATCTGAATATAATCTCAATAAATCTACATCATTATTTGTCGAATCCCAAATAGATAGAATGATGGTCCCATTAGAATCAATATCTGCATCTATGGAATTACCTGTGCTAATATCTCCAAAAGACATACTCATCCAAGGTGCTGCTTCACCATTGATTTGATGTTTTGATAATGAATTCCATGTTAGTAAATTACTGGTTGGCTCACTCGTCAAAATGACATAGTGGTCATCAAGTTCAATCAAATCCCATGCACCTGCTGATGCTGATGGAGGTTGTGTAGCAATTGTCGTCCAGTTACCTTCATCATCTTCAATATAGATGACATCACTATTTCCATTTCCTCTTATCGCCATTGTTGCAGTAGTGGTGACTTCTAAATCAACTTGGTAATCATTAATTCCACCCTGTGGTTGTGGCATTGTTGGATTGGACCAGTTACTTTCATTCCACATGCTCTTGAAGAGTGAAAGAGTTCCCGAATTAGTCATTGAAGTGATGTACAAATATCCATCATCGGATAATTCCATATCTATATCAGAGGATAAATCTGTTTCTGCCTGAAGAACAGTAGATGTGATTGCGGTGCCATTCCAAACCCATTGACTCAAGTTAGAGTTTATTCCATCTGACTCAATCAACGCTATTGCAAATGAACCATTTGGCAGTAATAATGCAGGGTGGTCCGAACTTACCGCGTCACCTACATCTCCAATAGTTGTTAATGACCATGAACCTATCTTTGTAGCCAATTCAAGACTATCATCTGATGTATCTCTATAAATCAAATTTGTATTATTATTAGAATCTACGATAACTGAAATTTCTGAATCTAATGCGATTGAACCTCTAACCATTTCATGTGTCCAAGAAGATTCATCCTCAACGCTAACAAAAATCTGATTTCCTGTTCCGGAAGTATATGCAAGATGTTGTCGTCCTTGTTCATCAATTGTACTTCCGAGATATTGACCCATTGTTCCAATGGTTACCAGTTCATTCTCAACTGCTGAAAATGCCGAAGCAGTGTGATAGACAATTCCATTTGCGGCATCGCTGGTAAGGATAATTGGCCTTCCAGCATTTGAAACAGCATATTCAACAGTTGTGTTGTTTTCATTTGATGTTGTGATTAATTGATCTAACCACACCCCTATTGGACTACCATCATTAGCATGTTCCAACTTGTGTAGTTGGGTGGAATTATCAGCAACCATTGTCAACATCATGCTCGTTTCACCTGATGCTGATGCGGCGAGAGTCAAAGATAACAACTCGCCCTGATAATTGAATTCGGTTGCTTCCCAGTCTCTTTCAGATAAGATTTGATAATCCAATCCATATGATGCACCTCGATTTGAATTTCTTTTACTGAGAATCAATTCATTGAGCCCATCGCCATTCAAATCTGCAGCAGAAGCAATTGATACACCGAATTTTTCTCCACTATTACCCTGCACAATCGTCTGTATATCACTTCTAAAGCCAGAGGCTGAACCCAAGACTAACTTGACAATTCCATTCTTCAATGCTCCATCTTCAACGACTAGCATATCGCCAAATCCATCCTCGTTAACATCACCAGCACTACGTAATGCATATCCCATTCTTGAATTAGGTGCATCTCCTACAATCGTGTAATCAGGTGTACCTCCACTAATTCCATTCACAGAACCATAGTAAATCCACACTTTACCCGCTTGATAAGTAGTAGTCCCATTGAATATTTCAGAGAATGCTAATTCGTCAAATCCATCACCATTAACATCAGAAATAATTTCAATTTGCCATCCCATCAAACGTCCTTGTGATAAGGATTCAATATACGCATCGGGTGTACCATTGAAACCAGACATTGTACCATAGAATATTTCGATTGAGGAATATCCTGTAGGATCATCTTCAGAATCGGTATTGGCAATTACCAAATCTGCAAAGCCATCTCCGTTTAGGTCTCCCCCACTTGCTAATGCTCTTCCAAACAAATTACCATTTCTACTTTGGCTGATATTTCTATCAAGAGTTAATGCCGATGAATTTCCTAAATAGATACTAACTTTACCATTAGTTGTGACATTGGATAGACCTGATATTATTGTTTGAGACCAATTCTTTGAAACGATAGCTAATTCAAAATCACCATCAAAATCACAATCGCTTATGGATTCAATTTTCCATCCAAATGCATCTCCAAGTGAACCACTTTGATTCCACCAAGATGAATTGTTTAGGCCATTACTCTCTCCGAGGAAGATTTCTGTTTTTCCATTATCATGTGATGTGTTATTTGAAACATCAAACCCTGGTGAGCCCAATGCTAAATCATCAAACCCATCGCCATTATAATCTCCAATGGCAACACCAGATGACAATTTATCATCTGTTGAAGTACCATTGATTACAATATCTGCTTCCGCAGTAGATGGACCAATTGCTGAGCCAAAGTAAATTTTCACTTGGCCGTTTTCAACCAATCCATCACTACTTGCAGAAGGATTTGTGTATACTAAATCATCAAACCCATCAGCATTGAAATCACCTACAAGCACATCTCCCTCAATGACATCTTGTGGACCAGCAATAACCCACTTTTCTTGTGTATCAATTCTACCATCATCTTGACCAGAAAGTGAACGAAGTAGTTGGACTGTTGTCTCATCTCCATCAACAACTGATGTTGCTATTTGTTCAACAAAATTAGAATCTAATCCCATTCCAATTATTTGACTTAAATTGCTATCCCTAAACAAAACACGGCTTTCTTGGACCCCGTTTTCTATTCTGATTAAACGTACTTCGCCATCTGTTGGTAAGGTGTACAAAATATGAGTTACTTCATCTGAATCAATTGATAATTCAATATCTATTCCAACTGGTCCATCATCGATAAGTGCTGTTTCCCATCTTGTTCCAGAATAATTTACTTGCCACAATTGCCCTTCAGTATTTCTAAATAAACCCCATTCTAAATCTTGAGAAGTTTTTGACAATTCCAAATGCGTCACATTAGCATCTTCGATTATTGTTCTTGTATGCCATGAAATTGATGTGTATACGGCTGATTCTTGAGCAATTCTGGCCATTTTTAGATCGTTGCCATCAGCATACAACAACTGATACCTTCCATTATTTGTCACTGAAAGTGCACAATCAACCAAAGATGATTGGTTGGAGGCAGGTGTTACTGAATCAACTAATGAACCATCCCAATTACCGTTAATATAGCGTCCAGCAACACGAATATTACCTTCAACTGTTGACCAGCAAAAATTAAGTTTCTCTCGACCAGTTACCACAATATCAGGAGTCCCTGGTGTTTCATTAGTGAAATTCTCCCAGAGTGTTTGGTCATTCAGTGCTTCACTTCGCCAAACATCCAAGGCTGATTCACTTCTTACTTTTGCTCCGAGAAGTCCATCAAAATCAATTGTGGTATCGGCAAAATCATGGCCATATCCATTTGAAAATGGTACCATTGAGACGCCCATAATAGGTTCTTGTGGCAATAAAAGTTCTTCCTCAACTGCCACATTGGAGAGGATTGGAGTCAATATTTGTGCAAGGAAAAAGAATGCGAGAAGCACCGATTTTATTGGCAAAGACTTGCTGCTCGCATCCGGCATAGCGTCATGATGAAGCCTATCCTTCTAAACGCTTCTCGCTATTTGACCACTTTGACCCCCATAGGGGGTCATGACTACGGAACTCAATAATGAAAATAATTCATAGGTGTATTTGACAATGAAGAACTCATGGGCTACTTCATGCAGGGTGCAAATGTACTCATTGCTGCCAATGGAAATTGGCCGATGAAAGCAATTTGGAAACCATTGGTTGACAATTGTCAATTCATAGTCGCATGCGATGGAGCAATCGTTCAATTATTACAAAATGACATCATTCCAGATTGCATCATTGGAGATTTAGATTCTGTTCCAAATGAAATAATAGAATCTCAAATAAAATCATTGCCAATCACAGTAATTCCAATGTTAAATCAAAACTCAAGTGACTTATCTAAGGCGTTAAAGTATTGCCAAAGTATTGAGGCAAAAAATATTGATGTTATCGGCATTGAAGGTGGGAGATTAGATCACCAAATCGGGGCTTATTTTTCACTGTGCGAACACAACTCAAATGCCATATTGCACCTCGATAAATGGAGCATAAGATTAGTTGCCAAAGAGGGTTTAACTATTGATTCTATAGAAAATGGAAAGAACATTTCATTATTTGCAATAGGCTCTGTTAAAGGCGTCAATATTAGTGGTGTAAAATGGCCACTATATAATGAACAATTATCACCGGGAACCAATGGATTACACAATGAATCTACAGGTGAAGAAATAATAATTTCACATCGCGGTGGAGACCTAATAATGTTGATTGAGCGCTGAGATAATTATGGTAAATGTTCTCTAAGCATTTCTGAATAACTTCCTTCTCCATCCCATTGTTGTGCAAACAAGTCAATTCTTGCCTTCTCCAGAGTTTGCTCAAATCCTCCAACATCTTCAATCAGTCCTAGTTTGTAAGCTGCTCTTGGAGTATATCCTGGGAAAAAATTCCTCCATGTAAATGGTATTCTGCCCGGGGTCACTTTATTGACAAGGCCAACGATTGAAGTATTGCATGTAGTAGTTAGCGAGTTATAAAATTCGGGAGATTTTCCTAACTGATTCAACCTATATGCTAGACTGAATAGCATTTTTTTATCTTTACCAGGTGGTGTAATTGCTCTAAACATATAATCCATATTCTTTCTTCCATTTGTTCGAAGACCCATAATGTCACTCTCAAGACCAACCAACAAATACAATTCATAGTTTCTCCATAGTCCATCCCATGGGTGATATCTTTGACCGACTACCCTTCTTGTTTCAAACGAGAAAGATAGACACATCCCATCGTTGAATTCAATGGTTACTAATGTATGTGCCAACCCAGTTATTGAATGAAAATGGTCAACTACAAACCAAATATCCTTGATCTCTTCAGAATCAACCGTAATCTCATCAACCCAATTTTCATCATAATCCTTGGTTGTGCGCCAGAAAAAATCTCTTACATTTTTGAATGTGATTTTTGTCCCATCAATAATTGCTTCACCATGAAATTTACAATCAGGGCGCCAATCGGCTTCTATTTTCGGCTTACGAAGCCTAATAATGAACATCCAAACATAAATCATCCTTAGAATAATTAATGCCGCTATTAGACCTAAAAAATAGATTCCAAACTGAATTGGTTCCTCGAGTATTTTTTCAATCAATGCCTCACCACCGATGCCAGACTCGCAATTCCTGGTCCCACCAATCCATGGCTCCATCTGCATGTTGCCTCCACATTACGCCATCATCATCCATTGTTGTAGGCAATCCTTCTGTGTCTGGTGAACCATCTGCTAGTATTTGTGGCTCTGGGCCAAGATTTGGTAGTTCTACCATTTCAGGACCTTCTTGAACACGTACCAAAATAATGTATACCAATACGCTGACAATCAATCCCAATGCACCTATTGAAAACCAGCCAACTGACTCTGTAGGAGTTTGTTCTCCCTTTGAACGAGAAGGTAGTGACTTTTCTTCTTCAACTGTCAAGTCATCGGCAGGTAACCTAACTAAATTGATTCCTTCAATAGTTGAAATGTGTTCATTATTTATCACTTCAAGAGAGATCAAATGAACTCCTGCAGATAATGCCGAACAATCAAACTCACTCCCATTAGCCTGTTCAATTAATTTTCCTTGAATCCGCCAAATCTTTTCAAATGGCTCAAAATCAACAACTACCATGTTGGCTATCATTTCTACATTGCATGGAATATCAGTTGAATTGTAATTACCATTTGCAATTAGAGAGAAAGCGGGAGCTTCTCTATTATGAATCGTCAAATTAAGCCATGATTCTGCTGTTTGTCCTAAACCATTACGATATGATTCCTTTAACTGATATTCACCAGCAGGCCAATGTGAACAATCCAATGTTGGTTGATCATCTAAGACAGTAAATGGTGCTCCTGAGAAAGTTCTTGTGCCAATTGCATCATAGCGAGGGCCTGTTTCATCTGAAAAATTTCTCTTGATTAGGCATTCATCGCCTGTTTCAATCCAAGGAGGAGCGCTAAGTTGTAAATTGATTCTCGGTGTTTTCAGTGCTGGAACCAATGAATAAGTCGGAAGTTGGTAGGTCAAGAAAATATTGCCTTCTGCGTTAACAAATTGTAATGAGAGACTATGCTCTCCATTTGCCCATGCATCATACATTATGCTGACATTAGTTTGACCTGTAAAGGACAAGGAGGCACTTTCAACTACCTGCTTATCTTTGTAATCACCCAAGAGTCTGATTTCCATATCAATCCATTCTCTGGTGGTATTGACCATAACAACAACACGAATGGCATCGGTTTCTCCATCTTGATTAAGGTCCAGTGTATCATTTCTCAACGCGACAATAATTATTCCTTCATCCTGCAGCATCTGTTCTTCCCATGAAATCCCAGATTCTTCAGCACTTGCAATACTGCTATTTTGTGGGGCTAAAATCGTAGCGAATAATATTGCGATAATTAGCAAAGAATAATTCGTTTCACGCATCATTTTCACCTCCTAAATCTGGCATTGGCAATTCTGGAAATGTTCCATCTGGGTTAAGAGGTGGTAATTCAGATAATGGTATCATTCCGTCTGGTATTTTTTCATCATCTTCTTCAGCGAGCATTGAAATCTCTTCATCACTTACCTTTGCATTGAACAATTCATCTCCTAATTCTCGATTCTCCCTGCTAACTCTTACGGCAAGGGCTGCTGCTGCACCGAGAATGAATCCTAAGCCAATCACGAGGTATGTCAACCAAGACGCTGCTGGGTCTTCACCCATTATTGCTATCGCTGCTGCATATTCTCCATATTCATTTGACCAACCATCTCCATTGCTATCTATGCACCCTTGTACATCTCTCTTAGATAATCCATAGACGTCTGGGCAATCGTCGCGTAGGGCCCCTAATGGGACATCGCCAAATCCATCGCCATCACTATCTTTCCATTGCAAAGCTTCGGTAGGGAAGGCATCAGCACTACCATGTGGATGTGCTTTCCAATTGTCGGTTGGATCACTCCAACCATCTCCATCAGTATCGCGGCAACCCAATCTGTCAAGTAGAGAAGTTCCTCTAGTTTCTGGACAAGCATCACCACGATTACCAAGTTCATCATCGCCATATCCATCGCCATCAGAATCCCTCCACTGCGTTGGTTCATGAATGAAAGCGTCGCCTAAATCAGACCAACCATCTCCATCGGTATCCGGACAACCCCATCTATCTCCACCTGCAATAGGTCCAAGCGAGGTTCCTGCTGAATCAACACAGGCATCAGCAGTTGTGCCAAGAGGATTATCGCCTCGATTATCACCATCAATATCGTGCCATTGAGTGCTATCGTATGGCCAAGCATCAGCAGTACCTCCAGGACTTGCTAACCAATGCACTGTAGGGTCTGACCAACCATCTCCATCATAATCTGGACAACCCCATCTATCCATTGTTGAGGAACCTTCAGTAGTACGGCATGAATCTCCACGATAGGATTCTCTCCAAGATTGGCCATCAAAGTATTCTATGTTATCTCCAAAACCATCATCATCACTATCAAACCATTGAGAACGGTCGTCTGGGAATGCATCTGCAAATCCTGCTGGATGTGAAATCCAATCATTGGTTGGGTCGGAATAACCATCCATATCAGAATCCCTACACCCTCGACGGTCAAAGTGTGAAATCCATCCGGATTCAACTTCTTCGGCTGTTGAATATACACATACATCGCCTTCAAAGCCAGTGAAATTATCACCATAACCATCTCCATCTGTATCTCTATACTGAGAATTAACAAATGGGAAATCATCTACTTGAGTTGCTCCATAGGTTCTGTTATCTCCCCATCCATCCCCATCAGTATCACGCCACTGAGTCGGGTTGTCCGAGAAATCATCAACCAATTTTGCACCTTCAGAGTGGTTGTCGCCCCATCCGTCAAAATCCCTATCACTCCATTGAGTGGGCTCGTCAACAAATGCATCTGAGCCATTCATTATCGTCCAATTTTCATCACCGTTTGACCAGCCGTCGCCATCATTATCTGGGCATCCAAAACGGTCTTGAGAGGAGTATCCTACTATGAATGGGCAAGCATCAGGAGTTGTAGTATTGAGCAACCACTGACCGATTCCCCATTGAGATCTAGACAAGTTCCATGATTCATCATGCCAATTATCTCCAAAGCCATCTGCATCGGTATCATTCCATTGGGTGTTATCGTAAGTAAAAGCATCTGCTGCACCTAATGGGTGAGCATACCAAGCACTGATTCCATTCAATGCCCCCGGATCTTCATCAGAATAACCATCTCCATCGGAATCAAGACACCCGAATCTATCAAGATTTGAATAGCCTCGACTATATGGGCAGTGGTCACCTTGATTTCCTTCAAAATTATCACCATACCCGTCATTATCAGTATCTAGCCATTGTGTTGGATCCAATACAAAGGCATCTGCACCATTTTGCACGCCCCAACCTGAATCTGAATCTGACCATCCATCTCCATCAGTGTCAGTACATCCATTGCGGTCATTGGTTGAAGTT
>Ga0209362_1002009_pt1 | contig 15515 bp, 15 predicted proteins | sample SaaInlV_165m_DNA_FD_184680 | JGI IMG/M metagenome (GOLD analysis project Ga0209362, IMG submission 184680) | Marine microbial communities from expanding oxygen minimum zones in the Saanich Inlet - Saanich Inlet SI037_S3LV_110m_DNA (SPAdes)... | ecosystem: Environmental > Aquatic > Marine >...
ATGCAAGCTTAAGCCATAAGAAGAGAAATCGATTGAAAGCATTAATTAGTCCAGTTTGGACTTTTTTTAAATTGTATTTTATAAAACTAGGGTTTTTGGATGGATGGCGGGGTTTTATTATTGCAAAACTTTATGCACAATATACTTTTTGGAAATATATTAAGTGAGAATATTAATACTTAAATTCAAAACCATTGGAGATGTATTATTAGTAACACCTTTGATAAATAATTTAAAGTATTTTTATCCAGAATCATTAATTGATATTGCTGTAAATTCTGGAACTGAAGAAATGCTAACCTTAAATCAAAATATAAATAAAATATTAATTTATAATCGTGAAAAAAATAAAAACACGTCAATATTAAAGAAGATTTACAGGGAATATAGGTTTGTTAAAGCTATTTATAGCAGTCGATATAATATTGTTATTGATTTAGATGAGGGTGATAGGGGTGCAATTATTACAATGCTAACTAGTGCTAATATAAAAGTTGGCAGTGATTCTGTTAGAGCTAAATTAGTAAAAAATACTTATACTAATTTCTTGCCAAAAAGGTCTGGTAGGCATACTGTTGAGGTAAATCTTGACGCGTTGCGTGTGTTAAACATTCCAATTAAAGAAAAGAAAGTTGAAATTTTCTGGAGTGAAAATGATGAAGAAATTATTAATAAAAAATTATTAAATATTAATAATTTTATTCATATCCATCCATTCTCTAGAGTTGATTTAAAGGAACTTAGCAGTACGTCTGTAGCAACGATTATTGATTTTTGTGAAATAAATTTAGGAATTAAAGTTGTCCTTACTTCGGCACCGGAAAAAGAGGAGTTAAGTAAGTCAAAAAAGATATTAAGTTTATGTAATTCATGGCCAATTAATTTATCTGGAGAGTTGACTTTAAAGCAGGTAGCTATTGTCAATAAAAAGGCAAGATTTTTTATCGGTGTTGATACGGCAATTATGCATATCAGCGCTGCAAACGATACACCTGTGTTAGCATTTTTTGGCCCAACTAATTCAAATATATGGGGTCCCTGGAATAATGAAATATTTACCCCGTCACTTGATAAGTCCCAGAAGTTACAAATTGTAGGAAAGCATAGGGTATATTCAAACTTTAATAGTTTTTATTCACAAGATGTTGATAATGGTTTAATGAGTTTAGATGTTGAGATTATTAAGCAACAAATAGTTGAGATGACTAATGAAAATTTTAGTACTTAAATTTCGTAATATTGGCGATGTGTTGTTAGCAGTTCCTCTATTTAGTAATTTAAAAAAATATTACCCAAATGCTCAAATAGATATTTCAGTCAACAAGGAGACTGAGTCTATGGTTTCCTTGAATCCTGATATTAATAAGATTATTCCTTATGATAGGAATAAGATTAAATCATTAGGTCTTATAAGGAGGGCTATAAAGGAGACTGTATTTCTGTATTCTTTTAGGGTAAATAATTATGATATGATTATCAACTTAACAGAAGGCGATAGAGGCGCTCAAATTGCATGGCTTTCTGGAGCCAAGATACGAGTTGGATATCAAAATCAAAACTGGCTATTTAGAAATGCGTTTAATTACCACTTACCAAAGCAGAATTTAATTCATACTGTTGAACAAAGTCTCAGCCCCCTAAGGGTTTTAAATATTCCAATTGTAGGTAAAAAAGTTAAAATTTTTTGGTCCAAAGAGGATGACAAGTTTGTTAACAAACTATTTTTTATTGATCAAAAATTTATACACATACATCCCGTTTCTAGATGGATGTTTAAATGCATTTCTAATTTTACTATGGCAAAGATTATCGATTATTGCGAAGTGGAGTTGAATATAAAAGCCATTATAACTGCAGCACCAGTAAAAGCTGAACTAGATAGGGTTAATAATATTTTAAGTTTTTGTAAATCTACACCAGTCAATCTGTCTGGTAAGTTAACTTTAAAACAAACAGCAGCGCTTAATAAAAAAGCAAAAATATTTATCGGTGTTGATACAGCAATTATGCATATCAGCGCTGCAAATGATACACCTGTGCTGGCATTTTTTGGGCCAACTGGTATAAACAATTGGGGCCCTTGGGATAATAGTAAAATGAAGTCTGGTTATCTGCAAAGAAATGGCGTGCAAACTATGGGAATGCATAGGGTGATAGCTGAAAGCAGAAGTTGTCAACCGTGTGGCAGTGATGGTTGCAATAGCTCTAAAATTAGTGATTGCCTTATGAATTTAGACATAACCATGATTAAGAATAGTATTTTTGAGATGATAAATGGAAAGAGTAATTAAAGTATTACATACTGAGTGGTCTGATGGCTGGGGTGGTCAGGAAATTCGCATTATTAATGAAATGCTTGCTCTTCGTGAAAAAGGCGTTGAAGTTTTTCTTGCTTGTCGCAATCATGCGCTTATTAAACAAAAAGCACTCGAAAATAGTATCCAAATTTTTATTTTACCCTTTGGGGGGAATACAGATTTTAAGACGTTATTCTCCCTTATGAAGATCATAAAAGACAATCAAATTAATATTGTGAATACACATAGCGGGAAAGATACTTGGGTAGGTGGTTTTGCTGCAAAGTTGGCCGGCGCTAAGTTTATTAGAACTCGTCATTTATCTAATCGTATTCGCTCCTCACGCACTAATTTTATTAACGAATTGGCTGACTATATTTTTACCACGGGTGAAAGTGTCAGGTTAGATATGGTCAAATATAATCGCATTAATCCTGAGAATATTCAATCAATCCCAACTGGAGTTGATACTGATATATTTGACCCAGAAAAATACGATAGAAATGAATGTCGTAAAAAATTTAACGTACAAAATTATGATTTTACAATTGGAATAGTCGCAGTCCTTCGTCAATTTAAGCGACATGATTTATTTTTACAATCCGCGAATATACTAATTAAAAAGTATCCTGATAAAAAGTTTAAATTTTTAATAGCTGGAGACGGTCCAATGAAAGATGTAATTAAGGATCAAATTAATAAATTTGATTTGCAAAATCATATTATTATGTTAGGCCATGTAGAGGCGGTTCCAGAATTATTATCTGCATTAGATATATTTATATTGACATCCGATAGTAAAGAGGGTGTTCCACAGTCTGTTATGCAAGCATTGATGATGGGCAAGGCTGTAATAGCTACTGATGCTGGAAGTACAAAAGACCTATCGAGAGATAACCTTGTATTAGTAGAATCTAATGTTGGAGACATTGTCAATGGGCTAGATCGTTTGGTTTCGAATGATACAGAAAGAGAAAGAATATCTAGCAATGCTCGCTCGTCCATTATAAGTGATTTCTCTATATCTAGCATGTCTAAGAAAATATTACGTGTTTATAAAAGTTTGTTAGAGATAAATGGATAGTTTTTAATATGAAGATATTGGTTACTTTTCCTGGAAAGTTGCGGACCGTCCCTATGGGTGAGTTTTCTGTAGAGGCATTAAAAGAGCTTGATCATGAAGTTGAGTTGTTTAATTTTTCTCCTAATGTTTGTGAAAGAGCTTTTAAAAAATTTGTTAATAAGTACGCATTATTAAATACAAGGTTCATTGATAAAGTTAACAGTGTAAATCCAGATTTAGTATTGATAATTTTTGGGTTTGATGTATCTATTGATGCATTACAGTACTTAAATCAAAAAAATATAGTTGTAGCATGTTGGTGGCTTAATGATCCATTCCAGTTCGACAGGTCATTAAAAAAAGCAAAATATTATGATTTATATTTTACTAATTCAATGGTAAATGTTGAAGCGTATAAAGCATCAGGGGTTGAGCATGTTTATTGGCTGCCAACTGCTTGCAGTCCTAAGGTTCATAAGAAAGTTGATAGCGTAGAAAAATATAAGTGTGATATTTGTTTTGCAGGTGATTGGAGTCTTTTGCGAGAGCAGTGGTGTTTAGAATTATCACGACATTTTGATTTAAAGATTTTTGGCCCCTGGAAGAAAAAAATAAGTAAAGATTCGCCTTTGTGGAAATTAGTTGATAATGGTTTCTTTTCTCCAAAAAAAATGACGCAAATTTTTTCTAGTTCTAAGGTTGTATTTAATATACATAGCTGGTACGGGAAATATGATTTTGGTACTAACCCCAGATTGTTCGAGGCCGCTGGGTGCGGCTCTTGCCAAGTGGTTGATTGGAAAAAAGATATTGAATATTTATTTGATATACCGAGTGAAGTGTTAACCTATAAAGACAAGGTGGATATGGTTAATTTAGTTGAAAACTTGCTTAAAGACTCAAATAAAAGAAGATTGATGGGACAAATGTCTCAGCAGCATGCATATAAAAAACATTCATACAAGAATAGAATGCAATTTTTATTAAGTAATGTCAGCGAATATAAAAAATACAAAAGTAATTGAGCTATTTATATAGCTACTTGTTATTAAATTTAAGTACAATATTTCCTTAGTCTATTAAAAAATCAAAATTATTATTTGGGAGAGATATGAAAGTTATTTATTCTACAGCTAGCCATTTAGGCGGAACAGGTCTTTCCAATGTTGCTTTTCATGCTGGTAGAGCTTTGTATAAAGATGGAAGTTTAGATCGTCTAATTACCTATCGCAATAAACAAGATGAGATACCTTCATATTTAATAAAAAGAATTATTTTTCAGCCAGCTAAAATATTTTCAAGCCTTTCTTCACGTTATTATTACAGCATGAAGAGGATGTGGACAGATTATCGCACTGAGCAGTATATTAATAGCCATGATTGCGATATTTTCCACAGTTGGACGCATGAATGTTTGCGCAGTTTGTATGCAGCAAGAGAAAAAGGAATTTTGACTATTGTTGATAGGGGTTATTCACACCCACATTTCTCCAAGCAAATTTTGGATGAAGAGTACGAGATTTATGGCGTTGATCGAAAACTAGATAAGGTGCCAAATTGGCTCAATCCATTCGACCATTGGCGTAGAGAATTGGAAGAGGCTTGTGAAGAGTTTGATGTTGCTGATTATGTTTTTGTAAATTCTCCTTTTTGTTATAAAACATTTGTTGATAAAGGTTATTCTAAAGATAAACTCGTTATGATACCTCGTGGATTTGATCCTGATAAATATCATCCAAGACCCCAGTCTGATTCAGTTTTTAGAGCTATATTTGTTGGTCAATTAGAGGTGAGAAAGGGACTGAAATACCTGTTAGAAGCATGGGATAAACTTAACCTTAAGAATGCAGAATTATTGATCGTGGGTCATCTTATGGATGAAGTTAAGCCAACTGTAGAACCTTATCTAGAACGATCAGATATTCGTCATATAGGCTTTGTTCCAGACCCTGTGGAAGCATACAATAGTGCAACAGTATTTGTTTTCCCTAGTGTTGACGAGGGCTCTGCAAAGGTAACATATGAGGCCATGGCTTGTGGGTTGCCAGTAATAGTAACAGATAATGCTGGGTCATTAGCGGTGGATGGAGAAGATGGCTTTATTATACCAATTCGTAGTGTGGAGGCTTTAATGGAAAAGATTTTATTTTTTTATGAAAATAGAGATGTAGTGGATGAAATGGGATTAACTGCAAGAAAACATATAGAGTCATACACATGGGATACTTATGAAAAAAATCTTATTAATAAGTATCATGAACTTATCAAATTAAAAAATAAATAAATGGAAACTTTTGAATAATTCAAAATTTCCACCCCAAATTTAATCCTTTTTTATTTTTTCATAAAAATCTAAAAAATCACTATAACGCCCCAACAAATCAAGACAACAATCTAAAATTTCTTATTTCGAACGAGTTAAACTTAACCCAAGCAATTCGGAGTAACAAATTTTAGATTGTTGTCTTGATTTGTTGGGGCGTTCGTTATAGCCGGTGCACCACGTACGGATGAATACAGGTTTGATAGAGTTTGCTCTATCTCATTTCAATTGATGATGTGATGTACACCATCAAGTTCTGATAGGGATTTATGTTCAATGACCAGAGCATCTGAGAGTGAGGTTTTTCGGGTGTTTTTCCAAGACATTTTTAGGTTTTTTACTGGTTGTTTTGTATGGTTTTTATTTTACAGGATTGGTATAATTTGGGTTGATTTATGCAAAGGTCTCAAATGAAAGATATACAAGATAAAGATTCTGTAGTTATTAATATTGGATGTGGCCGTCGTCGCATTCCTGGTGCTATTGGAATTGATAATATTAATTTACCTTCTGTTGATATAGTTGCGGATATTGAACAAGGGCTGCCATTTTTAGAAGATAATTCAGTGGATATTGTTATTGCTGAATCAATATTAGAGCATGTTGATAATTTTGAATCTCTTATTCGAGAGGTGCATAGAGTGTTAAAGCCAGAAGGTGAGCTACGGGTAGAAGCGCCTCATTTCTCTAATCCATATTATTTTTCTGATTACACACATAAGAGATTTTTTGGTTTGTATACTTTTGATTATTTTGTTGATGATGCCAAGCAAACTATGAAAAGATCTGTTCCAGACTATTACACAGATATTCGTTTTACTATTGAAAGTAGGGAGATTTTTTTCTACTCCCCTTTTCGATGGCGTAGAAAACTGTTAAAGATACCACTTACATATATTGTTAATCTTAATCGGTGGGTTAGAGAATTTTATGAAGAAAATCTATGCTGGTTATTTCCATGCTATGGATTAAAGTTTATTATAAAGCCAGTAAAATGATAAAGCCATGTTGAAGTTATTAGTTTTATTGACAAAGAGCTTACCTCCTTCTAGCAGAGTAAGAATGACAGCATGTTTTGATGAATTCCATAGGCACGGTGTTGAATCAACTGGAATTCCTATTCCATCAGGCCTTATTGACAGAGTTGGTTTGTTGCAGAGAGCCAAGAAATATGATGTTGTAATTATTCAAAAGAAAACATCATTTAGACATATTGAGCTAAAATTTTTGCAGTCTAATTGCGAGTCTTTAATTTTTGATATGGATGATGCAGTTATGTTCCATGAATTGGAGCATCATAAACCGTTAAAAGGCAAACATTTTCTTAAATTTCTGCGTACTATTAATAGTTGTCAAGCGGTTGTTGCAGGCAATAAATCATTAGCCACATTTGCAGAGGCTAACTGTGAGAGTGTATTTGTATTGCCTACACCGATAGATATAAGTCGATATATGATCAAAGATTATAGTGATATTAGTAACTCTATTGTAATTGGGTGGATTGGTGTAGCAGGCAGCTTACATTATTTAAAAAAAATATCTATTATTTTGCAGCAAATAGCAAAAGAATTTAAGAACATCCAGCTAAAAATAGTTTCTAATGAGTTTATTGATATCCCTGGGGTATCAATAATAAAAGAGCAGTGGAATTTAGAAACAGAGACTGAACATTTGCGTTCATTTGATATAGGGATTATGCCATTAACTGATAGCTTATGGGCAAGAGGTAAATGTGGTTATAAAATTCTACAATATTTTGGAGCCGGGGTTCCTGTAATTGCATCTCCCGTAGGAATTAATACAGAATTTATTAAACATGGTGACAATGGTCTTTTGGCAGGGTCAGATCAAGAGTGGATAGAATCATTAAGACTACTTATAAAAAGCCATCAGACAAGAAAAAAAATTGGTATGTTAGGAAGAAAAGAATTGGAAAAATACACTCTTAGTCGTTATGCTGAAAAATATTGTGAAATTCTACATAGTGTAAATAATAAAAAGGCAGAATTTTAATGAAGAAATCATCTGCACAGCATCCTGTACCAGTTTTATTTTTATTTACATCTCTACCTGTTGGTGGCGCTGAGAATTTATTGCTTAGTGTAATAAAGCTAGTTGATAAAAGATATGTTACCCCAGTTGTTTGCTGTATCAGTAATAAAGGTCAAATAGGGGAGGAAATTGAGAAGTTAGAAGTTCCAGTTATTGTATTAAATAAATTAAAAAAAGGCGGTTTTGATTATAAAATTATTACTATACTTAAATCGTTGATTCATGAGCATAATATTAAATTAGTGCATACAAATTTATATCATGCTAATTTATATGGAAGGATAGCTGCATATATGTGTAATATTCCAACTGTTGCTTCAGTTTATAATACATACGGTAGTAAGCCGAGTTGGCACAAGCGCTTTGTAAATCGTATTTTATCACCATTATGCAAATCTATCATAGTTGTATCAAAGGAAATACGCGATGATATAACTAAATGGGATGGTGTTCCTTTTGAGAAAGTCAAAATTTTTCCAAGTGCTGTTGACTTTAGCATGTCTGAAAGTGATTTGTCAATTAAGGAGGCAAAAGCTAAACTTGGCATAGATAACTCTGTATTTGTTGTTGGGACAATTGGTAGATTGGAAGAGCAAAAAGGCCACATTTACTTGATTAGTGCAATAAATTTATTACTAAAGAAGGGGAAAAATATTGAATTAATACTGGTTGGAGATGGGCGTTTACGTGGCCAGTTAGAGCAACAAGCGCATGATTTAGAGATTTTTAATAAAGTGCATTTTCTTGGCACTAGACGTGATTTAAAGGATCTTTATCGTGCAATGAATGTGTTTGTCATGTCATCACTTTGGGATGGTCTCTCCTTGGTTCTTTTGTCAGCAATGGCAGCAAAAGTACCTATTTTGGCAACAGATGTTGGCAATGCGGCTGAGTTAATTGGCGATGATGAATTTGGTGTTTTAGTTAATTCTGCAGATGCATCAGCCTTATCTTCATCTTTGGTTGATTTTATAGACAATCCGAGTTCATATAAAGGAATGATTAATAAATCCAATATTATGGTTAGAGCGCGCTATGGTGAAGAAACATTTGTTTATTCATTAATTGATTTGTTTTCTAGTATTTTAAATATTCCATTAAGAGATAAGGGTGAAAAATGAGTAAGTCAGATTTCTCTAAATATAAGTCTAAAAAAGTTCTTATTACTGGTGGAGTTGGATTTATTGGATCAAACTTGGCAAGAAAGCTTGTCAAAGTGGGGGCAGAAGTTACTGTGGTAGATAGTCTAATTCCTCAATATGGAGCAAATTTATTTAATATAGATGATCTTCTAGATCGCATAACTGTCAACATATGTGATGTTAGGGATTCGCATGCTATGTGTTACCTAGTTAAAGATAAAGATTATCTTTTTAATTTGGCTGGACAAACTAGTCACTTAGATTCTATGACTGACCCATATACAGATTTAGATATTAACGCTGTGGCACAATTGTCAATACTTGAGTCATGTCGTAAATCAAATCCAGATATAAAAATTGTTTTTGCTAGTACTCGCCAACTTTATGGGAAGCCTGATTACCTCCCTGTTGATGAGAAGCATCCAGTTCGTCCTGTTGATGTAAATGGAATTAATAAGCTTGCTGGAGAATGGTATCACCTTCTCTATAATAATGTTTATGGAATTAGTGCTTGCGCTCTACGCTTAACAAATACGTATGGGCCAGGGATGAGAGTAAAAGATGCACGCCAAACATTTTTAGGTATATGGATACGCCAGCTAATTGAAGGTAACGCAATAAAAGTATTTGGAGATGGAAAGCAGTTACGTGATTTTAATTTTGTAGATGATGTTGTCGATGCATTGTTATTGTCTGGTGAAAGTAAAGTATCGAATGGAAAGGTTTATAATTTAGGAAGCTCAGAAGTTATAAATCTTAAAGACCTTGCAAAAATGATGATAACTTTGGGATATAAGGGTGACTACGAGTTGGTTTCTTTCCCGTCAGATAGAAAGGCAATTGATATTGGAGACTATTATAGTGATTCTTCTTTAATTTTTAATGATCTTGGTTGGGAGCCAGTCGTAGGCCTTAGATCGGGACTTAAAAAAACCATTGATTATTACCAGAGTTATGCAGAGCAATATTGGGAGATGGATTCATGATTTTAATGAATGATTTTAAGGCAGAGCCTTTAGAATTAAAGAAATCAATGAAGACCGCAACAGATAGAGTTATTGAATCTGGATGGTATGTTTTAGGAAAAGAAGTTGAGCAGCTTGAAAAATCATGGTCTTCTATATGTGGGTCTTCATACAGTATTGGAGTTGGAAATGGAATGGATGCAATTGAAATTATATTGCGTGCATTAGATATAGGACCAGGAGATGAAGTTATAACAACACCAATGACTGCATTTGCAACAGTGTTAGCAATATTAAGAGCTGGCGCGACTCCAGTTCTTGCAGATATTAACCCAAATACTGCCCTATTGTCATTAAATAGTGTGCACCGTTGTATAACTATAAAAACTAAGGCCATATTATTAGTTCACCTCTATGGACAAATGCGAGATATGGATTTATGGGAATCTTTGTGTAATGATCAAGAAATAGCGCTAATTGAAGATTGTGCTCAGTCTCATTTAGCTAAGTGGAATGAGAAGGTAGCGGGTACATACGGTATTGCAGGAGCCTATAGTTTCTATCCTACAAAAAATTTAGGCGCATTGGGAGATGCCGGAATATTAATAACTAACGATAATAACCTATCTGAAAAAGCAAAAAAAATCAGAAACTATGGTCAAAGTGAACGTTATCATCATCCTTTGATAGGAATGAATAGTCGTTTAGATGAAATACATGCTGCAATACTCACGGAAAGACTTAAGTATCTTGAAGAGTTTACAAAAAGAAGGCGTCAAATTGCATCTATGTACTGGAATGGCTTGTTGTCTAAAAGTATCAAAGTATTAAGTGCACCACAATCTCCTGAAAACCATGTTCATCATTTATATGCCATAACCTGTGACGATCGTGATTCTTTGCAAGCTTATTTGCATAATCATGGAGTTCAATCATTAATTCATTACCCTATTCCAATACATCATCAATTACCTTGTTCAGACATATGCTATGACTCTAAAGGTCTATCAGAAAGTGAAAAATATTCAAACACCTGTCTTTCTCTTCCATGTCATCCGCATCTGACAGATTCAGATGTACAAATAGTTATTGATAGTGTCAATAACTATCAAAATAGATAATACGTTATAAGTATTTATGGTTTTGATCCAAATCTAGCTGCCGAATCTACTGATAGAAAAAATGGGCTATTTTTATCTGAAAAATATTCATCAACTGCCTTTTTTGTCCCTGCCCAAAAGCCATAATCATTTACAATTAAAACTCCAGACTTATTAAGATTAGGATAGAGGGTCTCTAGTTCTATTTTAGTAGAATTATACTGATTCGTATCAAGTCTAAGAATAGCAATTTCTTTAGATATATTGTTTTTTTCCATTAATGTTTTTTGTACATCGCCAATAATAAATTTAACATTTTCATTTAAAACGCCTAATTTTTTTAGGTTATTTCTTACCTCTTTGATTCCTGAGTTCATCCAGTTCCCATTTGTTTGCATCCATTTAGAAATTGCAGAATCTCCGGTACTTATTCGAACATCTTCTTTTCCAGGTTTTGTTGCACCTGAATATGTGTCAAATAAGAATATTTTTCTATGATGTTGTTTTCGGTTACTAAAAATTCCAGCAGCTAGAGCTCCTTGCCCGCCTTTATATACACCGCACTCGACAAAATCACCTTTGATATCTTGTTCAATAACATGTACTATTGAAAGTGCCGTATTTATCAGTCTAGTAAGTGGCTCCATAGTTATGCTACTTATAAATATTTCACACAATAGTTCTTTTTCGTAAGCATCAAGCTCAATTGGAATCTTGCTTAGTATTTTCTTTCTCTTTTTTTCTTTTGTAAATCTGTTTATATAAGATTTTATATAAGAAGGGCTTTTTAAATTAGGCATCTTTTTCTTTTATTGCATTGAATGGTATACTCATCAATCAAAGGATTGTATGTGCATAATAGTGCTCAAATAATTTTAATGAGAAACTTTGTTTAATATTAACATAAATAACTATGAATAATATTTATTTCATTCGAGCCAATAAGAACAAATATGGTGGAGCTGAAAATTATTTGTTGCGTTTGTCAAATGCGCTAACAAACCAAAAGATTAATCATAAAATAATTTATTCAATTTTTCCAAAATTTATACCGTCATGGTTAAGGGTAGTTCTATTTAATTTACAGGTTTGCTTAACTAAAAAAGATAAGTTTTATTTTTCTCTTGATAGGATCACTTGCCCTGATATATATCGAGCAGGAGATGGTGTACACAAGGTATTTTTAACTATTGAGAAGAAGTCAAAAACTAATTTATTACATCCAATTTATATTTTTTTGGAAAAAAAATGTTTTAATAGAGCGAAGCATATTATTGCAAATTCTCAAATGGTTAAGAATGATATTATTTCTACTTATAAAATAGCTCCCGAGAAAATTAGTGTGATTCACAATGGAGTTAGCACTAAAGAATTTAACTATCAAAAGTCATTTGACAAGTTATCAAAAGAATTTTTATTAAGCAAAGATCAAAAAATATTATTGTATGTTGGTAGTGGATTTAAAAGGAAAGGTGTTAAAGAATTTTTGAATATTATATCTAAGTTAAAAGATTTAGATATAAAAGCTTTTGTGATAGGCAAAGAGAAAAATATCGAATATTATCAACAATTATCTAGAGAGCTAAGCATTGATAAGCAGGTTATCTTTACTGGGGCAAGAGGAGGTGTAGATGATTTTTACACTATTGCCGATATCTTTTTATTTCCTACACATTATGAGCCATTTTCTAACGTTGTGTTGGAGGCAATGAGCTTTGAAAATGCAGTGTTCACCACTAGACAGAATGGTGCCAGTGAAATATTGAATAATGATTTTGTTATGGACAACCCAAATGATTTTTCAGTAATAACAAGGATAAATCATTTATTAGAAAACCCATCTAAATTGGACGATATAAAAAAAGAAAATAGACTAAAAGTGAAAAATTTTTCTATTGAAAATAATCTACAAAAAACTCTAAAAGTCATCAATGAAGTTATTAATTGAACTACCAACTTGGTTGGGTGATTGTGTAATAGCAACACCCGCCATTGAAAATTTATTAAATTTTAAACTGTAGTGTAGTATAATAATTAGTAAATTTATACTATAATAAAAAAATATGAAAGAATTATTATACAAATCTAATCCATGGTGGGAAGCGGAAATGACTGCTATGACCACTGTGATTGAGCGAGAAAAATATTTAAAGATATTAGGGGAAGCTCTAGACAATAAGGATATTGTATTTCTGACTGGACTTCGCAGAGTGGGAAAAACCTCAATAATGAAAGGTTTTATTGCTAGATTGATACAACAAAAAAATATTAACCCCCAGTATATTTGCTATATTTCACTAGATTTAATTGCTCTGGATGATACGGAAATCAGCCAAATTGTGGATGAATATCGACAGATTTGGCGTCTAGAGTCAAAGCAAAAGATATATCTTTTTTTTGATGAAGTAACGCACAAAAATAACTACCAGCGTGCATTAAAAAACCTTTATGATTTGGATAATGTAAAGATTTATGCTTCTAGCTCGTCAGCCTCATTGTTAAGGGATAACAATGCATTTCTTACTGGTAGACAAAGGGTTTTGGAAATAATGCCGTTGGATTTTAATGAGTATTTACAATTTAGAAAAATTCATATTAAGCAGGCAGATTTTCATTTAAAACTTAGTTATTTTGAGGATTATATGCAAGATGGCGGTATGCCAGAATATGTGCTAACTAGGGATTTAAGTTATTTACAAAATCTAATCGATAGTATTATTCATAAAGATATTATTGCCATGCATAAAATTAAAAACATACAAGTGGTAAAGGATTTTTATCGGCTACTTATGGAGCGTAGTGGTAAGCAGCTCAGCCTTAATAAAATTGCAAAAATTTTAAGCATTGGAGTGGATACGGCTAGGCGTTATTTATCTTATTTTGAGGATAATTACCTAATCTACACCATCGAAAAATACGGCAAACTTAACGAGCGATTAAAAAACCCAAAGAAGATTTACGCTTCAGATATCGGGCTTAAAAATATTGCTACAGGTTTTAGAGACAAAGGCGCAATTTTTGAGAATTTAGTATTTTTGCATATTAAAAATAAAAGCCCTAGTTATGTTAGTAGTGCTGGAATTGAAATTGATTTTATTACCAAGGATAAGTTCTTGATTGAAGCAAAATACAATTCAGTGCTTAATACCAAGCAGCAAAAATTATTTGATAAAACCATAGCGAATAAAAAAATAGTCATCGATAGCGCTGAGATTTTTTTAAAATTCTTTTATGAAGATATTAATTGAACTACCCACTTGGCTAGGTGATTGTGTGATGGCAACGCCAGCGATTGAAAATATCGTAAATTTTTACAACGATGCTCAAATCACCTTTATTGGTTCATTTGTATCGATTGAAGCACTTAAAAGTCACACAAAAGCAGTAAAAACCATTGTTTTAGATAAAAAATACACGTATTTATACAAAATATCACGTGATTTAGGTAATTTTGATGCATTTTTCTCATTTCGAAGCTCAATACGTTCAAAATTTCTGAAATTTCTAATATCGGCTAAAAATAAGTATCAATTTGATAAAAATCAGTATGCAGATCGTCATCAAGTGGAAAAATACAATGATTTTGTGAATGAAGCGCTTGGCGTTAATTTTCCAGCTGGAAAATTAACGCTATCAACTATCAACTATCAACTATCAACTAATAAGACCATAGGTCTTAATCCTGGCGCATCTTACGGAAGTGCTAAGCGCTGGTATCCACAAGAGTTTGCCAAGGTAGCTAGTGAGTTGTCTAAAAAATATGATATTGTTATTTTTGGTGGTCCTAGTGAAACCGACATTGCTGGCGATATTGAACAAGCGTTAATTGGTAGCGGTGTGACAAATTATCAAAATCTAGCAGGAAGAACAACTATTACAGAGCTCATTGATCGAATTTCAAGTCTTGATTTATTCATTACTGGGGACAGTGGCCCAATGCATGTGGCCGCTGCATTTCAAGTGCCAACTGTTGCAATCTTTGGACCTACTAAAGATAAAGAGACGTCACAATGGATGAATGAAAAAAGTACTATTGTTAAAAAAAATTTAGATTGTCAGCCTTGTATGCAGCGAACTTGCCCATTAAAACACCATAACTGTATGAAATTAATTAAAGCAGATGAGGTGCTGAATGCATTTAAAGACATCCATTCGTAAATTCTATTATAAAATATAATATATTAGCTATAATGTATTAATACACTATTTAAGGGTTAATATGTTAAATATAAATATACACACGCCAAGTTCTATTATGGAACTTTTAAGGGAAAAATACAAGCAAAAGAGATTGTCGTTAAATTTAACCCAACGTGGTTTGGCCATAAGGAGTGGCGTGAGTTTGGGCAGTATTAAGCGGTTTGAATCAAGTGGAAAAATATCTCTTGAATCGTTACTTAAGGTTTCATTAGTGCTTGAGTGTTTGGATGATTTTAATAATATTGCCAACATCAAAATTCAAAAAATTGATTCAATCGAACAACTTCTAAACTCTAAAGAGCCACACATTAAAAAACGTGGCTCAATTGTATGAATGTACAAACCATAAATGTTTATTTAAATACATGTTTGA
>Ga0209362_1002018_pt1 | contig 15487 bp, 25 predicted proteins | sample SaaInlV_165m_DNA_FD_184680 | JGI IMG/M metagenome (GOLD analysis project Ga0209362, IMG submission 184680) | Marine microbial communities from expanding oxygen minimum zones in the Saanich Inlet - Saanich Inlet SI037_S3LV_110m_DNA (SPAdes)... | ecosystem: Environmental > Aquatic > Marine >...
ATAAAATACATGGATTAGAAGCTACCCATTTTAGGTATTCTTTGTCCTTGATTCTTTGTACCTTGTCCTCTGATAGTATTGTGCACTTTTTTGTAGCCATAATATATTGCTAAATCTGATAGCCCTTCGTGTACTTGGTTAGATGCTCTGCGTTCTGACATACTTAAATGATATGCTATCTCAATGATACCAAAATTATAATGACAAAACAACTTCATAATTTTAGAAACTCTTTTACCAAGTTCGTCATCAACTTCTTTAACTGCGAGTGCAGCACCAATAGCAGATGCTATAAAATCTTTGTTGGTACCATCAATTCGTTCTTTTAGAACATTTCCTGTACCACCACCTTGAAGTTCGCACATAAGACGATAACGAGATCCAGCTTCATATTCTTCAATAGATATGAGCTTACGATGAAACATATACATAAGACGAGATTCTCTAATATTTAGCCATACTTTACGCTTGTCTAAAATAGTAGAAATAAGCTCAGGTTTTTCAATGAGACGCATAAGATATTTTATAATTTTCTATAGCTTTATCAACGAAAGATTTAAAATTTTTATTCTTATTGTATAATTTGTTTAATCTAAAAACTCTGTTTTTGTTACAATTATGTAATCGAGCAATAGTGCTCTTACACCCATACACTTGTGTAGGGTGCAATAGCCATGAAATTAAAATACTTAAATTATATATTTTATAATCTTTACTATTTTTAACAATTTTTTTACCTTTTAATGTATCAAGAGATACACTATAAGATATACTACAATACTTTTGAACATTAATAACCATAAGGAGATAAACATGAAGATTGAATATAGACATAGTGCTTCAAAAACTAATAGTTTTATAGATAGTCCACCACATTGGATTATCAATAATTTATATGATTTTGATTCACAACCCAATGCACGAATGATAATGGGTAGTGTAGCAGAGGAAACTGCTGAACACGCTTTGCAAAATCAAATCACTGATGAAGAAGTTATCATAGATTATGCAAAATCCAAATACATAGAACTAAAAGGTAATGAAACTGACGATGAATGCCTTTGGTCTGGTATAATTGCTAATCAATTTGTTAAGGAACTTCCACAATTTGGAAAAGTTATTTCTTATCAAAAATCATTACAAATACCAGGTGATAAATATGGCTTAGAATATGATGTTATCGGCAAAACAGATTTTGAATTTGACGATGTAATCATAGATACTAAGGCTACTGCATACATAAAAAGACTAAAATCTGGTGCTGTAGATAGCAGGTGGTACCCAAAAGACGCTGATTTGCGTCAACAAGCCCTTTACAAAGACCTTTTCAATAAACCGACAGCTCTACTGTATTGTTCTTACAAGGACGTTCACAGCGTAGATATGGAAGGTAGAGAGGGACATTTAGAGGTCATTATACAAGCTATGAAACATATAGAACATATTATTAAAATAGCTAAAGATAAGGAAGATATAGTTAAAATGTTTCCGTTAACTATGGACAATTTTAGATGGGGAAAATCAGATAATGAACCATCTAGAATATATGCAAAAAACGTTTGGCAAGAAGCTTTTAAATAGGCTATAAGAGTTGATGCAGAAAATAGGACAAATAATAAAACAAATAAATAGGAGAACAAACATGGAACACGAAACATTTGAATGCTCATTTAAAAAAGCATTTGAGAAAGATGATGGTCAAGTGACTGTCTACGTTACAAAAGATAATGGAACAGATATGACAATTTATGGTGAAGCTCTAGGCTCTCAAAGATGGCCTACAGGAGCAAGACTAAAAATTGATGCTCAACCAGTTAGAACAAGTAAGACAGGTAAACAATATCAAACAGCATCTAGAATAGAATGTTTAAGTGAACAATCTGCTGCACCTACATCTAATATGGTAAGTGCTACTGGAGTTCAAGCTGTTAGAAATATGTCGGACCAATTTTCTGAAAAATATAGATTAACTATGAGTAATCTTATAGCATCTTATATGTCAGGTGGTAAAATACCAACTGATTCAGAATTTCAACAAATTGATAATTACGTCAGAAAAATATTGGAAGCAAAAGCTAATAGTGTTGAAGAAATACTAAAAGACGATGCACCATTTTAACAATTTCTTATCTCCCTCGAGTTAGAAAACTAGGCATTGCTACAAAGTGGTTAAAGACCCATGTAGTAGTGCCTTTTTATTTATAAGGAATTTATGATTGAATTATTAATGATGTTAATTATCCCAACAGAAATAGATCCTGCAAAATTAACAATGAAATATGTTCTTAAAGAAAAGTTTATAGATTACAAAACTTGTGAAGAATATGTAGAAGAAAACTTATATTACAAAGATACTCAAGGCGTAGGAATATTTTATAAAATAAATACCAAAGAATATCAAGTTATGTTAACGTATTGTAAACCAGTAAAGGAGAAAAATGATTAGTGAACAACGATTAGAAAAAGCATTAAGTTTTTTAGCTGAAACAGATGAAACTAATGCAGAAGCAAATGCTAATGTAAAGTATCTTGATAGATTACTTAAACGTAAAAAAGCATTACACATAACAGGTAACATAGAAGATAAAAGTATATCTGCAAAAGAACAATCTTATTATGCTAGTACAATTTATAAAACTGCAGTAGATGAAATATTTAGTGCTGAAGTAAAAGCATCTACATTAGAAAACAAACGTGATAAAGAAGGTTTAATTATAGATCTCTTTAGAACATTAGAAGCGAGTAGACGTAAAAATAATATATGATTTATAAGTTTAAGAAATGGGTTATACTTCCTGCTTATACTGAAATTGTTATTAGTGCGAAATCAGAAGAAGAAGCAATAAAAATAATTAACTCAATAGACTCTAAAACTTTAAGCTGGGAACAAGTTGAAACAATTGATCAACGAATGACGTATGAAGTTATAGATGAAAAGCCCTGAGCTAATCTTATTTAGATCTATTATAAATCAAGCATTACATGATGCTATGTATGATGGTTTAAATAAATATTATATTACAGATAAACGTAATGCTATTGATTGGCTTATAGGTAATTCAGTAGATTTTAAAACTATATGTTCTTGGGCAGATATAGATCCTGATATAGCTTGTAAAAAATTTACTGCTGCAATGAAACTAAATACATATGTATTAACAGAAGATCAATACAAAGTATTAAATAAACCACGTAAAGAGTATAAACATAAAGGAAAATTTAGGTTAACATTCAATGAGTAAAGCTTATAATAAACAAATAGGTGGTGATCACTACCAAAAGTATAAAATTCAACCAAGCAAATTTGTAGTAGAAAACAAACTTCTATTCCCAGAAGGATGTGCAATTAAGTATATTATTAGGCACCAGGACAAAGGTGGTAAAGATGATTTACTTAAAGCAATACACTTTATTGAAATGATAATAGAAAGAGACTATTAATTAGATAATGGATTTGCTGTGGATATTTTTAATTCTTCTAACTGTATTTTCAATAACTCTATTTCTTTGGCATTAATTAAAGGTTTAGTATGACCATGAGTAACAGGATGTTCATGTGTACTATCTATATTTTCTAATGCTTTTACTTTTTCTTCTAATACAGCAACCATAGATAAATCAATTGTTTTAGATGCGTTAGTTAATACATCAATTCTAGTCATAATCTCACCATACTTAATAAACCCAGCACCTATACTTCCTATAAGTCCAATAATAACTACGATGTTTGTAAGATTTTTTTTAATATCTTTAACCATTTTTTAACTCCCTAAGTTCTATTAATATTCTTTGTTTGTTTATATTTAGTTCTTGTAATGTTCTCTCTTTAATTCCTATACTATCATTAGTAATATAACTAACTAACTGTACTCCATTATATATCAATCTATTATCAATCATATTAAGTTGATCTAAGTATATATCTTTTGGTATATAAAAAGGTACATTATAAACAGATAAAGATGCTTGATTTTCTGTCATAGCATCTATTTTAACTAAGTTTTTAAGTTCTAAATTCTTTACATGATCTTTAACTTTATCATCTATCTTTGCCATAATTACTTTTAATTTAGGCTTAACAGTTTTTTCCGATTGTACTTTTTTTTGTTTGGTATTTTTTGACTTCTGAACAATAGATGTTGTAACAACTTCGCTATTGGATTCTTCTTCTTTAGTTTCTTTTTCTTCATTCTTTGCTGCTACTTTAATAGTTTCTTTCTTAGTCTCTTTAATAACTTCAGCAATAACTTCTTTCTTTAATGTTTCAACTGCTTTAGTTTTATTCATTACTTGAACAACTTCTTCTACTTTAGCAGTTTCTTTAATAGTTGCTGATTTAGATGTTGTAACTACAATTTCAAAATTCTCTGTAAGCTCTACACTTGTTACTTTACCACCAGTTTCTATGTTTAATTTTTCACTAATACTTTCTTCAAGTCCAGATATAACATTCCATATTTCAGACTCATTAAGGTTTGCTGTACCTAAACCTTCGTTCATATCTTTAATTTCTTGTGCAGATAAAGGTTCGTAATCTTCTACAGGAAAATCTAAAGCCATTTCAGCTCCTAATAAATTTGGCCCTCTTAAAGCTGATGATGTACTTTCTGATCCATCAACTCCTGTCCAAGACCATTCATATTTATTAGCATGAACTCCGTTATAATGTAAGCTATCATCAAATGATCGTGCATTAGAATTGTAACCAGCATCTGTTGTTCTTATTTGAGTAGATGAAGCTAATACATTTTCATCTGCATCTAAAACTTTCATAATAATAGTATAAGAATCAACAACACCTACAGAATTACCACATTGATAATTAGAACCACTCCATTCACAGTTTTGTACTGATATAGAACTGCTTAAATTTATTCCACCATTAAGTTTTAATTGAGTTGATGTATGACTAACTCCATCTGGAGTGCTTGTTCCTGTTATACCAACTAAACTTCCAGTAGCTTTAACTGTCATGTCATGTGATGCTTCTAACTCTCCACTAAAGGCTTGACCACAAGCATTTGATACTTGGGTTTCACAAGTAATAGTAAATCCATTGTGTGTAGAATTATTAGTTAATGCACCTGTAGATCCAGATTGCACTCCATCTAAAGTTGAATTAGTTAAACTTGATGTCGTATCTCCAGCATTAGGTAATATGTTTGTAGTAAAAGCAGTATCATTATCTTCTGCTAATCCTACTGAATTACCAAACCAAGATAACATTAACCATAAAAGACTACCCCAAATTATCCAACACCACCATTTCATTTTTTATAACCTAAACCAGTTTTTCTATCTCCATATAATTTTTGCCATGACCAAGAAGTTAATTTAGTTGAGTAGTGGTATATAAATAATAATATTATTTTCATTTATCAGATTCTAATTCAATTATTTTAAGTTCTTCTATGTAAATTTCTTTATCTATAACTTTACGTTTCTTCATACGTTTAACATATGTTTTATAATTAGGTCTTTCATGATCATATTTATTCCATAAAATCATAGCATCTTTCCCAATTTTTCCATCAATTGGGCAAACAGTTCCTGCTTGTATCATTGCTTCAAACACTCTTTCGTCTTGGCAAAGTATAGCAACTGCTGCTACTTTCATTCCAAAATCATTTAGTATTCTGGCTAATTTTAATCTTTCACAATTTTTATCAATAAAATGTTTTCCACCAGATATACCTAATCCAAATGTTTGAACACCCATTGATGCACCTGTACTACATACATCTTGTGTCATACTATTATATGACGGAGCCGAAGCTGTTGGTGGTGCAGATTTAATATTAGAACTAGAGCTATTGGTACTTGTAGTTGTAGATGTACTACCAGATTCATACGTTGTTGCACCTCCAGTATATCCACCTTCAATTGCAGTATTTGATCCAGATGTATTACTTTGAGTACTACCTGCAAAAGCATTAGTATAAAATAAACATAATATAATTATTAATAATTGTTTCATTTTTTAAAAGTTGGTTTGTTATGCTTATCCCAAAAAGGAAGCATAGCTCCTGATTTTTTATAACATTTAATACAAGAATATTCTTTATTGGGAAGTGTAGCGTAGGCTTCTGTAGGTAATATGTTTTTATTACACCATTTACAGTTGCCTACTACTTGATTCACTTTGGCTTACGCATAATATCAGCACCTTTTAAACCATAGATAGCACTTACGACACCTATAAAGATAGCTTGATACCAGTATGGTAGCTGATTGAAGTAGTCAAAAAATAATGTTAACTTAGTATGAATCTCTGGATCGTCAGAAAAGATAGACCAAGCCAGTATACAGATAGGCATAGATATAAGAATAAGGACAAACTCATCCTTGTAACCTTGATCATTGCTCTCAATAACTTTCGCTTTATATTCAATCTCACCTGTACTCATTTTCTCAGCATGTCTCATTCGAGCATCTGACATTAGTTGTTTTGTTGTTTGTTTGTTTTTGTATAAATGACTAGCTGTCTTTATACCCATGGATAATAAATTAAACCACATACATATCTCCTTATCTAAATATTATTGGATTAGGCCCACCGAATAGGGCTAGAGCTATAAAGGCTACTACTAACCAGAAAGTAAACCAGTAATTCACTGAGACTACCTTCCATATTATGATACCTTATTAGAACCTGTTGGGAATCCTTCCCATGCTTTGTACATACCTTCTACTAATAGCTCATCGTCAAAGGGCTGCATACCATTTTCCATTTGAATTATGGATTTTACTAATGGTAAATAATCTTCAATACTATTGTCTAATTTATCCATAGGATTAAAGTTCATTTCTCTACATACATAAGCTATATAAGCATCTGTATCATTCTCACTTGGAGGAGCCCATCTTTCAATGATGTCTTCAACTGTAAATCTTTTATGGTGAAATCTGTATACTAAAAGTATTCTAACTAGAGCTCTAATGCCCCAAACAGACTCTTTAAATACACAAAAAACTGGATCAGATTGTTCATCTGCCAGTCCATCCCAATCAGTACCCAGCTTTATATTGCCTGGGTTCTTGTTTCTAATTCCTCTAGGTAATTTTTCTATTCCATCTGCCATTTTTATCTAAAACCATTGGGATTAATATTGGTAATCCATCAATGATAACTCCTGTTCCTATTACTGGTCTAGACTTCTGTAATTTATTATATTCAAAAGCTAAACTTTTCATGTTAATTAAACATCCAACTTGCATACCCCAAAGTAGTTCATTTGGATTGCTCCAATAATCTATTTTGAATGAAGTGTGATAGTGTCCTTGAACAGTACACATTCCATATTGCTGGGCAACTTTAAGTACGTCTTTGTATTTACCATGACAGAAGTAAATGTTTTGACCATTAGATGCTTTAATAATCAAATCATCGTGCCATGTCCAACCTTTACCAACTCCAAGCATATTATTATATGACTTAAAGATTTCATGAGGTAATCCATGTTTAGTAGCTTTTCTAAAAACTAAACTACCATGATTAGAATCCATGATGTATTGCTTAGGAAATATCTTTTCTAAATCAGAGAAAAATTTCTTAGCAACTACTAGCTCATGACTTGGTGAATATAAACCAGGATGTGAATCGTGGAATGATATTGAGTGCCAATCCATTTCATCACCTATGTTTACTACACAGTCAGGTTTATACTTTAACTTAATAGCTTTTAAAAAGTCAAGTGTATCTATATGATGATATGGTGCGTGTTGATCACTTATAACAAGTATTGATTTGCGAAGCATAGTATACGTTTTATAGTTATTTAACTAATAAGTCCACTAACAAAGGTACAACTTTATGTGTCTATTCTTGTGTCTTGTTGACATACAAACTTAATAAAAATCATATATTTATTAACATCTTCTTCGCCCATTTCTTTTAATGAATTTAATGATCTTACATAACCTTCAGTTATACAAGTATTATAATCATTATAAATTTCTGGCACAACAATAGAAGCTGGACAGGTATTATATAATGCTGAGCAAATATGCATTACTAGCATTAATTTCATTAAAGATTCTTAGTAAGCAAATATAAAAACTGTCCTAATAAACCTAATGCAATAGCTGATATAATGTATATAATTCTATCTACATCTTTCTGAATGTGAGCTAAATGATTGGTTTCTAGGATGTGCAGTTTTTGATCAATAAGATCTATTCTATTGTGAACCTTTAAAAGTTCTTCTTTATTTTCTGTGTTTCTAGTCATAGTTTTTTTAATTCCTTTAGTTTTTCTTGTAAATATAACCAAGTTTTAGGAGCTTTGGTTTTAAGTTGTGCTCTACCAGTACCAAGATTGTCTTTAGGTACTACAATAGTTTTACCTTTAGGTATTTTAATAAACGCTTCATCAATAACTTTTTTATTATATGTATATTCAGTATCTGTAAAAAAAGCTGTTTTATCCATAGAGGGAGATTTTTTAGTTGGAATACCAATTGCATTAATTTCATCTCTAATAACTGCTTGTCCACCTTTACCATATCCTTTTAAATTATCTCCAAAAAGAAATATTTTATCTGGATTTTTTCTTAATAAATTTACACTATAAATTTTTGCTGCAAGTAATTTCATTAAAATATATCTTTTGTTTTATATTGTGTATATCTTGGCCCTTTATATCTGGGGTGCCCTAGTTGTCCTAGTACAAAATCAACAGAGGTGTCTGCAGCTAAGTCTAAAGATAGACCATCTGTGTGCAAACCTTTCTCTACTGATGCTGATGCTTGTTGTAACCAAATAGGTAAGAATCGTTTACCTATATGACCTCCTATTGATAAGCCTTTTTTAATAGCTTCATCATCTTCTCTTGTAATATTTGGACTCCATTTAGTAGTTAAGTATTTTTTATTAGTTAATACTTCAGTTACTACTCTAGGTAATGCTCCAACTTTCTTTAAGCCTGTTCCAGCTGGATCAGTTATCCAATGGAAAGGTTCCATTAATTGTTTAGAGAAAGTTAATACCTCACCATCTCCTAAATCAATTCTAGTTGGATCTACGTTATCTAATAAAGAGTGACCACTAAATATATAGTTAAGTGCAGATCCTGCTGCTGCGTATGTAAGTGCAGCTCTTGCAAAATAGTATTGATACATTCTTCTAAGTCCTGGATCGCTTTCAAAAGCAGGTAAAGACTTACCAATAATTCTTACATTAGATATTGTCCAGTCAGGAGCAAACATTAATAGTTGCATATACCCTCTAGATCCTGGAGCAAATGTAGTTTGTAATAAACTTTTAAGCCAAGGTGTTTGTATTCTGTTCGCTAATTGTTCCCAATTTTGTCCACCAAATGCATCATTAGTAAACGTAGCTGCTTGTGCTGCTTTACGATATATAACAGCTTGTGTATCACCTGGTTCAATTCTTAATTTATTAGGTACACCTTTAAGAGTTTGTCTATTTAATACTGTAAGAAACGTGTGTAGTTTAGCTTGTGTAAATACTCTATCCCAAGTAATTTGATCAAACCATTTAAAGACTTTTTCTATATTACCATTTGTAGAAATACCAAAATGATTCTTTAATGTTTTATCAATACCTCTTAAGTTGTAATAAAATCTATCAAAGCCTATATCTTCAGGAGTAGAAATTTGTAAACCTAATCCTCTAGAGAATTGTATTACATCTTTAAATCCCATATCATTTAAAACATTTACAGCGTGAGGAAATTCTTTAGCATATGTTTCTGGATTACTAATAAATTTTTCTAGCTCTGCTTTAGATCTAGGATCTAATATCTTTTTAATAAACTTAGGCTTAGCACCAGCAAACCATAAACTTTCTACTAATGCACCTGCGTGAAAGAATGAGAAACCTACTGCTAATCTTTTCATCATAAGATTAGTTGTAAAGATTGCACTCATTAATGCTTGTTCATCTCTAGCATCAAAAACCATTCTTAATGATCTTTCCATACCTTTATGAATATAAGGATAACCTAACTTATCTTCAAAGTAAGGATGTTTAAATTCTACATAATTACCTGAAGGTATTTTTATACCTCGTCTAATAAGTAATGGAGATCCAGCTACTTGAGATCTTTGTAAACTAGAAATCATAGCTCTAGTAGATAATGCTTTACCTGCAGCATGAGTGTATATTTTAATTAGTTCAACAGGATCATCATATCCTTTTTTAATTACAAATGTTTTTTGTAATCCTCTATTTATATCACCAAATATACCACGTTTACCAAATTGAAATTTACCAGAAGGGCCAGTAACTACATTTAAAGTATCTGTATCAAATTCTTTAACAAATCTAAATGCTTGGTTTTTTGGATCATAGTGTTCCCATAATAAAGGTAAATAGTTAGTTCTTTTATTTTTAAATAACTGTTCTCCATGTTCACCAAATGTTTTTTCAAAAGAATTAAATACTTTTCGTATAGCTATTGCTGCTGCTTTTTCAGGTTCATTTAATTCATTTTCTAATATAGGCCCCAATCTAGGATCAAACTTAAATGTTTTTCTATGAACACTTGCTCCAGTTAAATGATAAAATACTTTACGTCTAGAGTCCAATGCATCTGGAATCATTTCTTTAATTCTATTACCTAATGCAGTACCAGCAGAATTTAATTTAACTGTATTAATTTTAGCTGCATCCATTGTAGCTTCTGCTATTAATTCAACTTCTGCAAAATCTTTAGGTATTCTTTTTAAATGTCTATTAACTAATGCACCAGCTCCATATATTGCTGCACCTAATCCAACACCTTTAGCTGTTGCTAATAATTTATCATCTTCAGCTGTAAGGAATTGTGCTGCACCAAAAACTGCACCTACAGATCCTGCACCTTTAAATAATGTAGCTATAGACATATCTCTGCCATTTTCCATTATATCTCTTAATGCTGAAGTCATGTCTGCTTTAATAACATCAAATTTTTTAGGATCACTCATGATACCTGATTGTTTTTTTATCTCATCAATAAGATCATCTACTGAACGATATATACCTTGTTCATTAGTATCTAATAATTTTTCAGGATTAATACCATGTTTTTTTAAAACTTGACTTTGTATTTGTGCAACTCTATCTTTAGGAAATCTTGTTAATCTTTGTGCCATAGCACCCATACCAGCAAAACCTACAGATAAAACAGCACCTGCTGTTGCACCTAAAGTAGTTTCTACTGCAAGTCTTTTAGGATCTAGCTTTGCATCTTCAGAACCTTGCCAAGCAGCAGAGAATACAAGTGGAGTTGCTAGTGTAGCAAATGCACCTACTTTAAGATCTGACATAACTGATGCTTTTCTTCTTGGTATTTTAGCTAAAGACATTTTTTTACCAAACTTTAACCTAAGACTATTAACAACACCTCTACCTAATCTACCCCAACCTAAAGGCATAAATAATAAGTAAGGATCTGCCATCATCATGTTAACAAATTCTGCGCCAAACATTTTAGGATTGGCTTTTATTAAATTACCAATCTCTTTAATGTCTATATTCATTGGCCCATCATCTAATAGATAACCAAAACGACTTAAATGTCTTTCTGCTTCTTTATAGATTTTAGAACCTTCTTGGTCTGGATTATTACGAATGTAATCTAATGCTTCTTGAGCTTGTTTCTTTTTAGTATTACCTGATACCCATTGGTATATAGATGCAGGTAAAGATTCTTCTCTCCAAAGATCTATTGGATTCTTTATAGACTGAAAAAACCCAGGCGTTTTATCTTTAATTGGATCATTTAATCCATCTTGGATATTACGTACTGGGTCTTTTAGTTTAAATTCATTAAGGTTAAAGTCATTGGCCACACTAAAATCCCCAATCTCTTTTTATTTTTTTATTATAATTTATAATTCTTTGTCCTTCTCGTCTTAATTTAGTACCATCTCTTAAAGATCTTTTTGCTACTTTAGTATAATTTTTAAAAGGATTACTACCAGTTGAACCTGTAAATAATTGTTCTGTTTTAGATTTAATTCTGTCAAATTCTAAATCATGTTTATTTAAAGTTTTAACAAATCCTTTTATTTTAGCTTTTTTAATTCCACTTTTAGAAATTTTACCTTTATTTGATTTTGCAAAACTAGCTATACTAGATCTTTGTTTTTTAATTGCTTTGTTTAATGAAAAACTCCATTTTTTTCCTGCAGTTTTAGAAGCTAAAGTTTGAGCTGCTGCGTGTTTTGTAGCTAAAATTTTAACACCTTGAAATACATTATCTTCAGAAGAATCAAAAACAGAATCAAATTTTGCTCTTGCTCTTAAATCAGCATCTTCACTTAACCATTTAGATGATTTACGTGGTGTTTTTTGTGCAGGTAATTTTTGTATACCTTTAAATTTTTTACTTTTAGAAAATTTGTTTAATACTGATGTAAATTTTTTAATCATTATTATCCTTCAAAGTATTCAGGGAATCTATTTCTCATAATCTTCTGAGCTCTAACTCTAGATACTTTCTGTAGTTGTGGGTTAGATGCTAATAACATAGCATAAATTTGTGAGTCATCATTAGTTAGAACATCACCATCTGATCTTGGTATAATAATCTCAGGGCCTTGTTCTCCTACAACATAAGGTTTACCTTGTTGTATTGGGCCACCTTGTGCTCTAGATTCTAAAGTTTTATCAACTACTTGATAGCCACCAATATTAACTCCACCTTTAGATTTAATTTCTCCACTTTCCATCATTTCTTTAATAATTTTTTTATATAATCTGTTGCCTACAACAATATCTTTACCAGATGCTTTAGCATCTCTTTTCATCTTTTTAACTTTTTGTTGAACTTTTACTGTAACATCTTCTACAGCTTGTTCGTACATTTCTGTTTGATTACCAGATTTTAATTTTCTCCACCAACCAGGTGCATCTGTTCCCATAGTTTTAAGAACACTTTTAATTTGATTCATTTGACCTTCAGTAGCTTCTATTACATCACCTGATCTTGCTTCAATTCTGTCTTTAAATTCTGATGATATTTTAGCAGACTTAACAAAGTTGTCTAAGATACCTTGGTTAATAGTTTTACCATTAGCTGATGATTGCATTAAAGCTAATCCTAATGAGAATGCAGGGTTAGACATAAGTCCGTCAAATCCACCTTTCTCTTTCCAGTTAGCTGCTGCTTTTTTTAAATCTACTCCAGCCATATTAGCTAGTTTACCCATAAATCCTGGATCTTTACTAAGTTCAGCACCACTTATTTGAGTATTATTTTCTTCGTTGTCAACAGGCATATTTCCTGTTGGAATACCTTGTTGATTTGGAACTTTAGCATTTTTAACTTGTTTTATTGCATATTTTCTATCAAGATCTGAACCAGGTATTGCGTTATATATATTACTTCCTACTTTTTTAAAATTATCTTTAGTAAATATAGGATTTTTAACTAATGGAGATTCACTTTGTCTATTTATTGTAGCATTAATTCCACTACCTTTTATTCCACCAGCAGTATCTAAAGTACCACTTCCTGGTGTTTCGGTATAATCTTCAAAACCTGTTGAATTGCTTTGGTTTTTTTCTACAAATCCTAATAAACCTTTTCTCCAATCATCAAATATACCATATGTACTACTATTACTCATTATAATATTCCTTTATCTATCTTATTTGTTTTTAACCAATCGTAAAACGGACTTTGATTTACAGCTAACATTCCTATTGCACCTTTGTTTTTTAGTGTTGTAGATACTGCAGTTTTTGCAGCAGCATATTGTGTAGCTATACTTGTTGCGTGTTGGTTAGTATTTGTTGTTCCTAAATTTGCGTACCAGTTACTTGCTGGTGAACTTGTTGGTGGTGTAATTCCTGATACAATGTAAGGAGCTTCTGGTGCTAATGCATTCATCATGCTTCTTTCATTACCATCTCCTCCACCTTGAGTAGATGTAGTATCATTGTTACCACCACTAAAATTATAACTATTAGGTTTTTGACCTGCTTCGTTATAACCTTGAAATCCTTTTTTACTAGCCCATTCACCTACGTTTTTTCCACTAGAGTATAAGAATCTTAATGTTGGAGAAAATTTTAAAGCTTCTGGTGCATTTTGCCAATGTTCTGCAAAAGACATATCAGTTCTTTCATACTCACCAGTATTAGGATTTACAGTATATCTTCCTTGAACATCTTCTCCAGTTGTAGGATCTTTTTCTATCATGCCAGTACTATACATTTCTGCTTTAGTCATCGGAGTACCATTTACATTTGAAAGTTTTTCACCTTGATCTGTATAACCCTTTTCAATTTCTGCATCAGAATAAGCTCTTGATATAACTTGACCAGTATTAGGATTAGTTCTAAAATTTTCTACACTTCCTACAGTAGAGGTATCTGGGCCTGTAGGGCCAGTTCTATGATCACCAGAACCACCACTTGTAGATTCTGCTCCTGTTCTGCTTTCTGCGTGTGTGCTTATACCTTTTTCTTTAGATGTTGCAGCTTCCATTCCAGAAACTTGCATATCACTTCCACCACTATCATTTCCTGATCCACCACCTCCACCTGACATATATTATCCTATAATATTATTGCGATAACTAAAATAACTGCTACTGCAATCACAGCTTTTTTGTGATCTTTGTAGTAGTGCTTAACTTCATTTATTAATTTACTCATTATAATAACCCTCCTAATAATCCACCAAGACCACCAATAGCTCCACCCATCATAGCTCCAGGCATTCCACCCATCATAGAGCCCATACTTGCTCCTGACATAGCTCCACCTGCAGCCATACCTAAAGCATTAGGGGCTGGTGCTTGGCTTGTTGATTGTTGTGTTGGCAATCCAAAAGCAATCGGTGCTACAGTATTATAATACTGAGCTAATGATTGTTGTGGTGCCATGTTTTGTTGTCTTGTAATATCTTCTAAAGCTCCACCTACTGCTGTTAAGCTAGGTACTTGTTGAGCTGTTCCTAATTGTCTTTGTCTTTCTCTTTCTAATTGTTGGAAAGCATAAGGTGCCATTTTATCTGCTACTTGACCAGTTACTTGAGACTGCATCATTGGAGATCCAGGAGTTCTTCCTGCTCCACTAAATTGTCCAGCAACACTAGAATAAATATCTTGACCAGCTTGTGCAATCATAGGAGATAAGAAAGGATTGGTATACTGACCTTGTATAGTATCTAATATTTGTTTATTTGCAGCACCTGCAATAGTTTCTTGGGCACCCAAACCTTGTAAAGTTTGTTGTGTCGGTGCTACATAACCAGCTCCTGCTGGGCCTTGTCCGTATATAGTTCCAGCTTCAGATAAAATCTGATTAAGTCCTGGTTCTGCTGCCGAATAAGGTTGTACTGCACTACTTGTAGTAGTTGTTTGACCTCCTCCTCCTGATGACATATTAACTCTCCTTTTTTTTTTCTAATAATATATGACTTTCTTTATAACCAAATGGTTTTAAAACTTTTTTCCAACCTGGTCTTGCAACCAACTCTAATAAATCACACTTGTTTTGCCATGCAAATTCTTCAATATGTTTTATT
>Ga0209362_1002022_pt1 | contig 15476 bp, 20 predicted proteins | sample SaaInlV_165m_DNA_FD_184680 | JGI IMG/M metagenome (GOLD analysis project Ga0209362, IMG submission 184680) | Marine microbial communities from expanding oxygen minimum zones in the Saanich Inlet - Saanich Inlet SI037_S3LV_110m_DNA (SPAdes)... | ecosystem: Environmental > Aquatic > Marine >...
CCGTATTCTCCCTCTGGCACCAATGGACATGTTCCATCACCTTTCACCAGAAATAGCTTCCATGGTATGCCCACTTGAACTGCGGACAAACCAATGCCATTCTCCTTTTCACAAACTTCCCTCATCTCCTGACAGACCTTGTACACAGCGACAAGATCGTCCAAAGGAACGTCTATGATTTCCTCTACCTTTGGGATCTGACTCACTTCAACGATGAGCATACCTTAATCTCCAAGTTTAAGCAACTTCAATTGTTCTTCGTAACCGCTTTAAGTATCCCATTCATCTGAATAGTCAACCATTTTTGCAATTCCTCTGGATCAGACTTATATGCGTTTGGCACTTTAAGCACAACCGGAGTTACTTCTTCATCAATCGGCTTTCCGATCACCATTGGATCGTCATCTATATTTAACTTCACCGCCTGTTCAATCAATCCTCCAACGTATGCGGAAGCCGATTGACCTTTTCTCTTTGAGTACCTTTTAAGCTCCTCATGAAGATCAGGCATAATGGCGATGCTCATAACTTTCTTATTCTTTGACATATTACCTCGATTTAGTTTCTCCGGTTATTCTTTTTATCTTTCTTCCCACCGGCCATGATTTTCTTAATCACGCCAGATGGAGCTTTCACTCTTTCCCCTCGCCGGATAGCCTCTTCAAGCTGATTTTGTCTAGCTTTCTTTTTTGCTTCGGCCTTGGTTTTTCTTGCTTTCTCTGATTTGCTCTCAAAATATTGATGAGCCTTCAAATCATGTAAGATTCCCGCATTGCTGACCCTTCTTTTGAACTCTTGGTGCATTTCCCGAAAGTTCTTTTGTGGATCATTGTACTTCTTCTTTAACTCGACTCTTACTCTCGCTACATTTCTAGCCATGGAAGTTTCCTTACTTGTTTATGGCTCATCTATTTTTAGATGAGTTGATAAAAGATGTGCCCATTCGACGCACCTTCCTGTCTCTCACCATGTCATATGAAATCTCTTCATACGACTCGGCAGTAGAACCCCAATCGCCCTCTGGATTAAAGTCCTCAAGTCTTTTAACGATATTGTCAATGACGCTTGCTTTCCAATCTTGCGGTCCACCAGCCATCAACATTGTAGAGAACGAAAAGATGTATTGCCTTGGCATGTCCCCGCAACAGAGATCGTCAATCGCATAATCTTGATGTTCCATAAATCTTTGTCTTTCATCAACAGCAAGGAACGGAGTGCGTGCTGCAATGGCTATTCGAGATATTCCCGAAAACACATCAACAACAAGCCCCACACTTTTCATGGCTGTCAATAAATCTGAAGTAGTAGATGGCACAACGTAAACACATCGTTCTACAAAGTCTGGAGACATGTCATAAGTAAAAGGACTTTGATAAACCACTGGAAGATACCCTTCTTCCAGCAACCTCTCTAAAAGAGAATTCCAAAATTCTTTTGACACAGGCAAATTAACACTCTTGCCCTTTTGCCACGAACGCATCTTTGTAACAGGATGCACCATGATCTTCCGACCATCTCGTTCAAGTATCTGGTTTCTAAATGTATCTGTAATTTTGCTTATAGAAGGGATGTTTGGTAGGTATCTGTTAACGTGAGAAAATGTGTTCCAATATTTATCTGTAAATCCACAGTTGTAATATTCTTGCCAATCTTTATGAGTAATGATATTCACACACTCCAACAAATTTTGTGCCAGATCAGCAGCTAAGTCTCCATCATTATAGAAGTTATTAGCTCCCAATGCAAGAGTTTTAATTACAGATTCATCTTCTAAGGACCAGAATTCATCTACATAAGGAAATAAATCCTGAAATCCGGGCCACGAGCAAAGTATAAGATACTTTCCTTTATTCTTTTCTTTATAAGTCTTTAACAACAAAGATGATAAGATGAAAGTAGAACTGACATCTCCATAAAATGGTATAGCATATACATTGTCAGCCGCAGTAGGCATATTCTTCTCAATGTAAGAAAGCCTCTTGTGCTTCGTGCGGTCTGCCGCTCTCTGAATGTATTCAGCTATTTGTGTCACTTGTAATATCCCTCTGTGTCATAAACATCAAGTATCGCCCTGCTGATGGCATCTATGAATTTTTTATCCTCTTCTTCGATCATCTCTCTAATAATCCTTTCATCAAAGGATTTCTTCCACTCCTTGAATTCTCTATCTTTTTTTCTCTTAATCCAATAGTTTTTCATGGAGAACTCCATCAACATAAAGCTTGTGATCATCTCCGTTCGCCACTTCCAAGAGATGATGCCAAGCATTATCATTCATCTCTTTGATCCACACATCTGTAATAGATGGAACTTTTCCACGTTTCAATCCATTAGGGCAAAACCATGGAATTTCTTTATCTTCTCTTTTCTTCAGCCAATAATTTTTCATGTTAACCACTCCTCGTGTTCAGCTTTAAGAACACCTGTAAACCACTCATCTTCTACCATCCCCAGTATATCTTCCTCATTACCCTCTTTAAGCTCCTCTGCTGCCCGTTTAACCAACCCTAACGCTTTATCAGGGTCTTTGTACACATTCTTGTAATGGGCCATTACGAGCTTCTTAGGGCCGAATGACGATAACTCCAACCGCTTCCCCTCCTGAGCACCACAAAGCCCAGAAGATGACACATAAATCTGCTCTGGACTCTCAAACAAAATGAATGGCGTACCCATCATGCTTGACAGTCTGCTAGATGCTGTCCAGAACTGAATAGTGAAGTCCAAATTGCAGACAATAGCCAGAGTTCTCTCAAGCTCCTGCGACTCTTTCATTCTGGAATAATCCAAGACATGATCGACCGGACAAGCTTGCGTACTTTGTTTTTCACCGAGCCAAATGACATTGTGCCCCATTTCTTCTAAAATTTGTATTAGCTTAACATAGAATTCCGGCTGCAAATTTCTTCCGTAAGTTTCCCTGCCTCTGGCAAAAACGCCCACAGTGTTTGGTTTAAGCAAGTCTTTAGCCCAATCCAAATACTCCTGTCTAGGCTTAGGAATCTTACGAGCCGTTGGCTTGTTCTCTTTTATGTCAGTAAATACTGACTTCACCAAAACCGTACTTTTGCAATGAGGGCACTCATCCGATCTGACTCTCCATTCGTTCCAGTATGCGCCACATGTTCTACAGTAATTTGACACAGCATACTTCCCAAGGGCCGCAGCAGGCACCACGTCTCCATGGACAACAGCAGCCTCTTCAAGCCTTCTGAGATTGTCAGAGATGCTGTGAAAGGCTCTGGTGTATTCTCTCAACCACATATTCTCTTCTTTAAGCTCCCAGTATTCATCCACCAAGTGACGATACAAATACTCTCGCCCATACCAGCCCATTGCAATAACATAAGAGCCGGGATATCTTCTCAACAATCGAGGAAGACAATACAAACATCCAATCGTCTCACATCCAAACTCAGAGAAGCACGATACTATCTTTATCCTGTTTCTCTTCTTGGGTTTTGGCCTGTGATTAAGCTTATACACATTGAACATCATCTTATCGAGCTTAAACTCATCTTTAATGATCTTCTTTGTGTGATCAGGTTTCGATTTGAATATTGCTAAAGGCATTAACAGCAACCATCCTCACCGCAACACCCGCTCTTCTCAAAGCTCGGGACTCCGCATTTATCTGGAGCTAAACAAGTTATCACTTTATTCATGAGAACAAACACTAAACCATGCTCGTCTTTTTCCAAAATTGCCAAATTGTAATTTGATGCAACTTCTTCTCCATATTCAAATGACACAAGCAAATCATCCAAGCCAATGCTTTCATCTGCCATTTTGATTATCTTAAGAAGTTTTTTTGATTCAAGTCTATGATCAACATCACAAGCAACCCAAACTTGAATAAGACAGGACTCCCATTCACGAACCGTACCGCCGCAGTCAATAAACTTCCTGCAAACTCTTCCAACTTCTGTAACGTGGAAGTTCTTCGGGACATCCCCTGAAGGAAGCTTTATCCTCAAAGGCTTGTCTTCATCTTCCTCAAGGAATTCCACTAGCTGTTTAACTGTTACCATCATTGTCTTCCTACAATCCTTTTCATTTGAGATGGCATGGCACACTTGGGACACTTGAATCTGCGCCATTTACCACAGTTGACACAACCGGGCTCAATTTCATTAAGATCAACAATATCTGTTTTGATTCCAGATGTGATTCTGGCCCAACGACATCTGGGACAGCGAATTACGAAATTCTTGGGAACGCCAGAGGTGTCTGGCTCAGGTACGTATTCTTCTTTAGGATCGGCTGCTGGCCGTTCATCTTCATTTTCGGGTATTGGTTTTGTTTCTGACATATCTTAACCTCCAACTAATATAGTATGGAGTTATTAAGAATTTGAATCACTTTCCATGAAATGCCAATCGCCTCCAGATTTCACGAAAGAAGTATCAAATATAGGCAAAAATTCAGAACCGACCTTTCGATAGTTAAGAAGACCCAAAAAATCTGCAACTTCCGCCATCACTTCATCTGTATGAGATACAAACTTTGTGTAGTCTATGACCTTAAGTTTTAAGGGGAAATTTTTAAGAAGTGCTACATGCTTGTCATATTTGTCTCGTCTAATTTGATCATCATCTCCCCAAAGCCCTTGTGTCCAATAGCTCTTTTCCCAACTCTTGTTGATCATTTCAAATGGTTTAAGAGTCGCCAGATAATATGCGTCTGGCATATGTTCTACAAAGAAGTCAGTCATAGACTCAGACCATGGCCTCTTAAACATAACTCGATAAGAAGGATGTTGAGAGATAACTTCTTCCATCTCTTCAACCTTCTTATTGAAGATCATATCATTCTCGTAATTGGCATTGTTATGGAAAAGATGAATGTGCGGATGCTGGTTTAAGACGTGTGTAAAAACCGTTGTTCCAGAACGTGCCATGCCGAACACGATAATTGATCTGTGATTATCTTTCATTCAAATCACGCAAAGCAATCACTTGCCACCCCTCATCATTCAGGTACTCGACACACTTCTCAAAATAACGCTCTCTCCCTAATCCTCTAAGCCCATGGAAAGCAAAAACAGGATTCGACTCTTCTGGAGTGTTGGTCAAGTCTTCCCTGAACTGATCGAAATTGTAGTCGGCCTCTTTGCCAAACAGACCAGTGCAGTAGATCATGAAAGGGTCATCGTCTTTAGTGTGATAATCGATCTTCTTCCTGTTTAATGAATCCATAGCGTCACCTGCACTGTAGCCCATTCGAGCACACTGATACCCTCTGTCTCTTAACGCAGAAGCGAGTTCAGATTTGTACTGATAAGCTGGATAGCAAAAGGATCGAGTGTGAATATCATATTCTGAAACTAAAAAGCTCTCTAACTTCACAACATCTTTAATCCCAGCACCCGATGAATGCGACCAAGTGTGGTTGCCAATCTCAAACCCCATATGATACAGGTCAGCAACACGATCCCACTCAAGCTCGTCTTCTTTTACCTCTGGCTCAAATCTGTGCCATAGCTTCCTTGCTGCTGTGACAAAAAACGTGGCACAAAAGTTGTACTCCTTCAAAACAGGAGCGGCCAAAGCCAAGTGAGTTTCAAGACCATCATCAAACGTGAATATGCACTTTTTCATTTAGAGAATTCCAATACAACCGCCCACCAACAGTAATTGAATTTCCACGGGGCATGTTTTTCTTTGTCATCGCCACCCGGCTCATCATAAGCCCATTCAATTACCGTGGCATCATATTTCTTAGCTAAATCTTCCATGTAAGGTTCGCACCTGTATCCACCAGCAAGCAAAGTGCAATCTTTGTCTTGCAGCAGTTCGATAGCGTCATAAATCACAAATGGGTTTATCCACATGTGATAAACTTCTGCTTCGGGCATAAATTGTGTCCAGTCTCCCACGGTAACATCCAGACCATCTGCTAGATTTGCTCTACTGGTTTTCTCAATGCCGATTACACTCTTGGCGTATCTCTGCATTTCCCGCATTTGGTCGCCTTCGCCACATCCAAGGTCACACACCACCTTGTCTCTGATGATGTCCTGTGTGGCTTCTGCGAGCCCCAGAGGGGATCTCCAAGGAAAGTCCCGTTTAGCAGCTAGAATGTCTTCTGGAGAGACGTGGACTTCTTTACGGACTACTGGAATAGTCGGTGATTTCAATGATAAGTCATGTGGATCGTTCATGTCTTATATTAGTGTGCGCATAAAAAAAAGCCCGGCAGTTTCCTGCCGGGCTTTCTAAATTCAATGCTTACTTCTCTTTCCAGTTAGCTGTAACCTTTTGCAAGGCCGCAGACATCTCTTTGGAAAGACCATTTATCTTTTTCGTCAACGCTGGAAGAGTTTCTTTGTTGATTTTGCGAATTTCCGTTTCGCTATCATCAAGATCATCAATCCACTTGTCGATCTTACCACCGCTGGCCACACTTTTAGCCGATTCAAGGTTTGCTCGAACACGTTCAACTTGTTGATTCAATTCTCCTGTGCGAGTTCGAGCAGCATTGTGCTCTCTTTCACATTCATCAATTTTTCCCTGAATCTCCACACACTTTTGGATTTGTGGGTCTTCAGTCAAAGGACTCTCAACATCAATGATGTTACGAGAAATCCAATCAAATTGATTTCTGAGAATCGTGGTCTGTCTATCCAAGTTGGATTCTGTGGCTGTCAAAGTAAGTTTTTGATTAGCCCCAACTTCAAAATACACTCTCCAACCATTGTCGATCTTCTCTTTTTCTTTGGTCTCGATGCCAGAGAAATCTATCATAGCGTTCTCGCCAACAACACGACTGACATGTTCCAGAGCAATCTTAAATGGCTCTGACTTCTTGTTCTCAATCGTGTATTCAGTTACGCCTGTTTGCACTTGCTCAACTACAGCCGCACCTTCAGAAATGTTGATCGAACTTCGACGAACCCGAACTTCGCTCTTGCCTTTGATTATCCTGACTCCATTTTCAAGACAATGAGGAAGCATTCTGTTTTCGCCGGGCTTCGTAGCATCAAGCACACACTCGCCGCTGAAAAGACCTTGATTGTAAATCACAGTCTTTCCTCTACCCAAGCTGTACTCTGTTTCGTTCTTAAACTTGATAGCCCTAAACGGCCTACGAGCATTGTTGCTTTCTTTATAAAGAAGCACAACACCTGCATGATTCAGAGGAACTGAAAACATTGGAACAACAGCACTCTTGCGAGCCAAAATTGTAATCGGCTCTTTGCAAGAGAAGACGCAAAAGTCTCCTACTTCTTCGCTGTCCACACCGGGAGCTTCTGCTGCACGCTCAGCATATCCCATGTCTTCAGCATCACAGCTTTCTAAACCAAAGCTGGCCGCATTGGACACAGACATCTTAGATCGCAACGCTCGCCTGCCACCACGGGTGTTTTCGTTCATCGGAGCACCAGCAGCAGCTACCATCATCTCCCCTTCTGACACCTCAACATTTCCCAAAGCCAAACGATCCACAAGATGAACCATTTTTCTTTCTGGAACAATCACATCAGCGATATCAGTGTTGAAGGAAATCGGGTTTCCAGTAACAACAGAAACTTTGAAGTTGTTCCAGTCTTCATCCGTGTTGTTGTCAATGATCGCAGCACCTTCGATAGAGAAATTTCCATCCTCTTCACGAATTGCGTATCTCATCTTCCATGCGGCGACAGGAATAGTGTATTGAACACTGGCTTCTGTTTCCCCATCTCCAGTTGGAGACAAACAAAGATCAAGCAGCGTCGAATCTGGCTTGATCTTTTGGAAATTTGCCTTGAGAGCTTTATCAATTTCCGTTCTTACAGATTCATCTTCGAAGCGAATATCATTAACATCCGAAAGAATAAATCTACGAACAGCACCTTCCTTCATCGCCACCAAGAAATCTTTTTGAACTTCTTCGCCATTGACAAAAGAAGATTCTGTGTCGAGTCCCAAAAGCGTATATTCGGCTGGGGCGACATTCCTAAGTTCGATAGCGACTGTAGCTCCAGATAATTGTCTCACCAAGCTCTTCATTGCTGATGATTGACAAATATCAAGAGATGTGGCATTTGAATTAGCCGGTGTAAAAGAAGGTGGCGAATTCAATCTCACTTTACCAAAGACTTGCAACGATGCCGCAACATCTCCGATGTAATCAGTCTTGAAGGGAATGGCAATTTTAGCTTCTTCTCCAGCAGGGACGTTATAAACCCGCCTGAAGTGACCAATGCCATTAGAAAACAAAGTAACGTCGTTAGTTTTGCCTGAAATCATTTCATCCTCCTTGATGATGTGATTATTTTTTGATTATTCTTTGAATTCGCTTGGTCTCTTTCTTCTTGATAGCAACCCAAGCTTCTTCTGCGTCTGCCTCATCTTCATCATCGTCAATGGAAAATCCAGCCAGCGGTAGTTGGTAGGCACCTTTGCCATGTTTACCACCACCAGAACCGTACTTGCCACCGAGCTTCTTACAGAAATTAGAGACAGACAATGAGGCGTTAGAGCTTCTTACAGAAGCTTCTATTCTGTCTCCACCGATAACCCCAAAAGCGATAGCAGTTTCTACCGTCGCCCATGAAACCATCTCATCGGCCATATCAGCTATTAGATCACGTTCCGCCGTTGGAATCAACCCCAGTCCTACTATGGCATACCCCTCTCCATCTACTTCTGCCTCTGAGCAGGCAGCAGCCTTCTTGTCGATCCAGAACTTCCTTCTCTTAAAGAACACAATTTGGTGCAAATAACTGGAATTTCTGTATTCAAACAAATCATTGAAGGCATGACGCTCATATTCTGTGCAGTCATCTGCCATCATAAAATTTGTATCAGTCATGACTCCAGCGATCAACCCGGTGGCCACCTTCATGTCGCCATCGATTTCATCATCGAACCAAACACATTCTAATCCAAGGTCTTCTATATCACATTTACAGAGATGGTTAATCATATCATAAATGATACCAGCACAACTGCCCACTTTCTTGTGGATCAAAACTCCCTTGAAATCACTGGCAGGCATATCTTTATGATGATCAATCACCACGTCAAAGATAACTTGCTTGTCTCCAACTCCAGCATAAGAAGGAATAGTATCTACAAGAATTCTCAATTCGTAATTCTCGGACACATAATCTTCAGAGACTCTCTGAAGACCCGGATCAAGAAGATTGACCAAGATTCCATTTTGAGGATGAGAAACTTCACCGTCATAAAACAGATCGGATTCTATGCCATATCTTTTTTCCAACAACCACTTCATGCCCATCATAGAACCAATTGCATCTGGATCAGGGCACTTGTGGGAAAATATAGCAACCTTATGGCCGCTACTTGAAGAAATTAGATCGTGAAATTCTTGATATCCATTCAAAGCCTTTGACTCGCCATTTTTTGGCTTAGGCTTTTCTAATGGTTCATCGGCCATGACTCACCTTAATGTAAAAGCAGTTCCTTGTCACGAAGAACACTTATCAAGTTGACACGCTGACCGTTATGAGTCAACGTCAAATCAACAATCCAATAACCTTCAATTTTGCGTAACAAAGTTACGGTAGGAGGTGGTGGCGTTGTTCCATTTAACAACTCTATGACCACCGGGACTGCTTCTTCTTTAGTAGCAACTGGAAGATGTGCTTCGATCCATTTATCGCCATCAAGATACAAACCAAACTTGTAGCCATCTACAACCTTGACTGATCTTACTCCGAAAACGGCACCCGGCTCAAGGACAAAATTTCTTTGTCTTTCCTCAAACTGGATAGTCGCAATCGTCGGAGAAGAACTCTCCCCCGAACGTGATCTCATATTATAAGCAAAATACCCCGCAGGGGCAATGGCAATGACTGCTAGAGCCACTGCTAATATCCAACTTTTCACGTTGCTCCTTAATCTCGCTTGACTTCCCAAGGAGAAGGTTCATCTTTAACACCCAGATTGTTACTGACTTTCTCAATTCTTTTCTTCAAAGACTCGATTTCGCTCATTGCTTTTCCATGATCTGGGTCATGAGCTTTTTCTACCCACTTTTCACCACCACCCATTTGTTTTGCCATTTCATTTTCAAGCTTAAACATTTTGTCCTTAAGCTCTTCAATTTCTTTGACAATATCTTCTGTAACCCAGACAGCATCAGTAGTTGTATGATCCGGCCCTTGGCTATCAGGATAAACAGGGTTTGATGTCTTGTCTTCTTGAATTAAACCGGGGTCTGCCCCATGCTCTGCATCAAGAAAATCATAATACGTATCTTGCGCAGTATGTGAATCTCCCGGATCAACTTGTGGCTGCATGGTAGGAGATTGTGACTCCCCTTCTTCCATCTCATCCCACATTGCCTGATACATGTCCAAGTCGGCTCTGAAGTCATCCATAGGAGACTCAGGTGTCATAGCTCTAATTTCTTCTGGTGTTGGTGAATTCATAGTAAGATATATAGAGCACACCAATCACAAATTCAGGACATCTTAGGCATATAAAACACGGCTTGGCTAGGAAGGGTGATATGGTCCATAGCCGCATGATTGCTTAAAGATAAGCACATGCTGAGTATTTCTGCTGGTTTATAGTAAAAAAGCTGTGCCCATTGTCTTTCAGGAATAGTCATATTTTCTGAAAGAACAGTGAATACCAAACCGCTTTCAGCCAAAGAAAAAGCTTTTTCAATCAACGTCTGCAAATAGTCCATCTGCTTTTCAGCAGAATCCCTGACCCTTAAATTAAAAGGACCACCAACAACAACCCAGTCATGCTTCGTTTCATAGTCCAAAAGATTTGTCAATTGAAAGTCAATATTCGGCTTCTTTGCCTTGGCTCTTGTGATCATCTCTTTGCTGATGTCTATGCCAGTGTAATTTTCTGTCCCCAAAAAATCACAAAAGTCTCCTTGTCCACAGCCTACATCCAGAACACTTCCTTCTGACATGTCACCAACTAAAGACAAACAACGAAACATAGCATGTTGGTTTTCTTTAGAGGCCCACGCAGATGCGGCCCAGCTTTTATCTCCATAAAGCTTGCAACATTCATCAAAGAATGTTTCTATGATTGTATCTTCTTGTCTCATATTTCAATCTTACTTTTGTAATCGCCAGACTCTTGATCGTACTCCAAGACATCCAATGTCTCCCAGTGAACATCATCTTTAGGCACGTATTCTCTTTGTGTGTAGTAGACCGCTTCGAGCACAAATTCGTATTCCTTTTCACGAACCTCATCAACAGTCATTCCGTGGATAAAAATGTCCTCACAAATCTCAGCACAAACTCTGTAACAATCAGGATGCTTGGCTAAATGAATCCTATTCATTACAGATGCAGCTTGCTTGGCTTTGTCCATCAACAACAACTTAACGATGTCATTCTTTTCATCCCCGCTTCCAAACAATGCCACAGCCGTAAACTTTGCCATAATCTGGCCTGACTTCGGAGCGTGACTTCTAACATCAAAAAAGTATTCTGCAAAATTTGATTTATCAATTACAATTTCTTCATTCATCGTTCACCTTTTCTGTCCATTCGTTAAATCTCAACACGCCAATCGCAAGCCAAGTTGTGACCGTCATGATCGAAGCAATTTCTACAGATGCTCCAGTCAAAAAAGTTGGAATCCAAAATCCCAACGGCAGTCCTATTGCTGATATTGCAGTTGACTTTCTCATGGTTGTATTAAAGAAAGAAACTACAAATTTTACACTAATTCAAACTGCATATCGTCTAAATCAATGCTTTTATCCTCTGATCTCTCAGGTAATTTCATTGGCCTGATTCGATGATCTTCTTCTTTAGGAGGCAAATGTCTTCTTTTATGCTTTGGAACAGAATCAAATGTAAGAGTGTTAAATCCACCAGAAGGTGGCCTCACACGTATCTTAATCATATTCCCTTTGGCAATCTCATCATGCCAACGAATATAATCATCCATCCAAAAATTCATTTTCATCACACGTGCATTAGCATCTTCAAGCTCAATTGTTTTGAACTCCACATCATTCTTGCTAACACGATGTTTTATGGACTTAACCATAACTTCAACCATACCGGCAGTGTTTCCAGCAACCTCACACTCCGCAAAAAAGACATCAAAAGTTCTTCCAGAGAAATCTGGGCTAGTCTCTAGCTCATGAGTCCATTGAAAGCCATAATACGCTCCCTCTGCCATGGGATAAGTAATATTGCCATCAAGCTCCATATCGTTCTTCAAAACCTTCTCTTCTTCTTCGTCCAATTTGATCGACGCTGGATTGAACTGGTCCAACGTAATTGGATTGTCTGTGTCTTCAGATTCTTTCTCATGGAAGTTCCGAAGACTGGTACCCCGCCTTTTAGACAGACCTTGAAGTATGCTTAATACAGTAACATCCTTGGTTTTCATTTCTCCCTTGGACTTGTATTCGACTTCTGTGATCGTATCATAAAATCGTTCTTCCCATTTCTTCTCAGCATCGTCTGTGTAATCGCTCATCAACTCAAGGTCTGGATCACTCTCTGGAACATGATCTAACAAAACCGCTTTTAGCTCTTCGAGCTTTTTGTCCATGGCTTGTTCAAATCTCTTTTTTCGCTCACGCCTCTTCTTGTCGGAGTCCTTAAAGAATTCAGAGAACTTCCGCAGAGTCACTCGATCATAGCCCTCATCAAAAACACCCAAGGCGGTCAAAGATTTTATTGCGGTGGCATCTGTGCCAAACTTGTTTAAGAAGTCAGTGAAGTTATCGTAAGGCTGGCTCTCAACAATTCGTTGAGCCACAGCTTCCCCCAAACCTTTGATGTTTTGAAACCCGAAGTAGATTTCATTATCATCTATATGAAAATTTTCACGAGATCGGTTAATGTGAACAGGGCATATGTCCACGCCATGCTTCTCTGCATCAAGCTTGTACTCTCGAAACTTCTCATCATCTTTTTCGCACATCAAAATTGCTGTGTAAAACTCGATGGGATAATGAGCTTTCAGCCACAGCAATCGAGACGAGATGTAAGTGTAAGCATAACTGTGAGATTTATTGAAACCGTATTCTGCGAAAGACTCAATCTGCGCCCATAAATTAGTGACAAAATCCTCATTGACTCTCAGATTTTCTTTCCCGTTCTCAATAAACATTTCCTTGTATTTGATAAACCCTTTGACATTCTTCTTTGAGATAGCTTTTCTAACTTTCTCTGTGTGCATGTCAGGAATGCTGCCTACAACTCTAAGAATGTCCATGACCTGTTCTTGATATGCCATGACACCATATGTCTTACCCAAGATGCCCTGCATCAAAGGATGAATGTTGTAAGGCTCTTCTCCTTGTTTTCTTTTACAATACCGAGCATCCATGCCCATTCCCAATGGACCGGGACGATAGAGAGCAGAATAAGCTGCCATATCATCAAAGCAATCTACCCCGCCACGTTTGACCAACTTGCGAATGCCTTCGCTATCAAACTGGAAGATGCACTTAAGGTCTGCTTTGTTTGCCATATTGAGAGCAGCAGGGTCATTCAGATATTCAATATCTGACCAATCCCAACTTCCGGGCAAAGCACAAATTTTGTTGACACCATGACGTTCTTTAATCAAATGACAAGCGATAGCAATTTGCATCAAGTTGTTGATGACAAGAAGGTCAAACTTAATGAGACCTACAGGTTGAAGGTCTTGTGCGGCCAACCCTTCTGTCCAAGCAGAGCAGATAACTCCGTGGGGATTTGCTTTGTTAACCGAACGGACTTCCATTGGAACAAAGTCTCCAATGGGTTGATCTGAAATAATCAACCCACCAGCATGAACACCGCCCGACTTGTTTCTCCCCTGCATTAAATTAGCAGCATTAGAAACATCTTCGTGGGCCTCACAGTACGCCCTAAACTCAGGATACATTTCAAGAGCTTTGTCCCACTCTAAAACTTTTCCCTCATCATCTTTATCTTCCATCTTGACAGTGATGCCTTGAATCTCTGTCTTGGAAAGACCATGCACGCCTGTCATGTCCAGCATGGCTGATTTGATGCCTGCTGTTCCGTAAGTTCCAATCTCGCAGATGTTCTCTTGCCCGAACTTCTCTGCGGCCCACTCACGTTTAAGATAATCTCGCACTGGCTTAAGATAATCGATGTCGATATCTGGAAACTCGCCTTGTACGGATGCGCTCTCCTTATTTACATCAAACTCATCTGATAAGCCCAACAAAAAATCAATCAGATTGTTGTGCTCGTTACAAGGGAACTTGACTTTTCTGTCATAAAGATCAAGAAAATATTCATGTTCAGCCTGCGCATCAACTTCCTTGATCTCTTTCTTCAAACGACCCATATACTGGTCTTCTTTGCCAAGACCTTTATCGTTCAAAGAATGTAGACATAACCTCAAAAGCCTTTCACGTTCCTTCATGTGACTCTCCTTAGTCAATCATAATCTTCAGGGTTGGACTCATCTTTCCCAAACCCCATAGGTTCTTCGAAGTCTTTATCTTTAACTTCTTCTTTCATCTTACTGAGAGTCTTGATGGCGTCTTTGTATTTATCTTCCAAAATAACCACTGCAACGAACAACTCTTTAAGATGAGCGATACTGAACTTGTCAGTATCCTTAACCCACTGTTCTAAGTCAATGTCAAGTTCGGCAGCAGTCTCTTTCCCAATAAGATGCTCGAAGTAAACCCTACGAGACGCTTCACTTGGGAATCCAATCTTAAATCTTTTGTCAAAACGACTAGGGCGATTTATGATCCGGTGCCCAAGTTTGTCTGGGTAGTTTGTGGTTGCCAAAAACACCACTTTGTCCACTTCATTCACGCCATCAAGAATGTTTAAGATTTCTGATTCGTTATTCATTTCCAGAAGTGCGTCAATGTCTTCCATGACAGCCACGACTGGACAATCGGGTTGAATCTTTCTTAGCTTTCTTAAACCATCAATAAACAAATCTGGTCTATGGAATTCAATGACAATCCCACCACGTTGCACAACATCTGCCATGATGAGTTGCACGGTACAGCTTTTTCCGCTTCCCGGAGGACCGTAAAGCATGACACCACGTTTGTAAGTCAGATCGTACTTGCGGAAAACTTCTTCTCTTTCCCAGAAGTTTTGAACTTCTTTAACAACCTTTTCCGATTTGGTATCAGGAAACTTGATTAAGCCTTCTGTCCTTACAGGAATTTTCTCAAAGTAAAGACCTTGTTGGCATGTATTGATCTCGTACACGCCCGGCTTTAACTTTCTTACTGTTTTACCGATGGGAAAGAAAATTGTCCCATCTGAACTGCTCCACTGCTTGTAGGCAATGTCAAACTCATAATCCTCGTCGTCTTCATAAGGATCGTAATTTCTTAATCTTGCAGAAACCATGGGCCTTCCTTTTTCTTTCTTTATTTTTCCAAAAACTCTTTCGAGTATCTTTCGGGCTTCCCCGTATCTTTTTTTGGTCATTTTTCACATCTTCGACTTTCAATCATAAATATCAAAGTCATTATAGCAAAATTACAGAAGCTTTCAAGATACATAAGAAAGGAGGAATTATGGCCCTAAAATA
>Ga0209362_1002036_pt1 | contig 15410 bp, 11 predicted proteins | sample SaaInlV_165m_DNA_FD_184680 | JGI IMG/M metagenome (GOLD analysis project Ga0209362, IMG submission 184680) | Marine microbial communities from expanding oxygen minimum zones in the Saanich Inlet - Saanich Inlet SI037_S3LV_110m_DNA (SPAdes)... | ecosystem: Environmental > Aquatic > Marine >...
ATGGCAATCCTCTATATCAAAAGTTAAAGGCACTCGCATATCCAGTAAAGTGGCCAACGCCTGTATTGTGCTCGGCAGAGTTTCAGGTTGAACCCCATGATGAAGATAGCGCCAGCTATCGAACCGACTAGTATAGCCCCTGGGTTCGTCATAACCAAAGTACTTCAATTCTATACCCTGTTCGGCGCAGCTTTGAACCACGGCAGTCATCTGATCTTGCGAATAGTCCGGTAAACAAAACTGGATCGAGCTACCAACGTATCGTTCTTCGGCAAAACGATTGGGCAAGCGAACTCCCGCGATGGCTTGCAAACCCTCTTTGAGAACCTCATAGCGCTGATTCCAGCGCGCGCAGTTCACATCAAGATTGGGAATCTGCGCTCTTAGTGCAGCCGCCCGCATATTGTCCATGCGGCCACTATAATTCGGTGTCATCGTCGCAAGCTCTGCCATTCGATGCTTATCCGGTGCTGCCAGATGTCGATCAAACATCATATAGGAACCGGACAGCAAAATAGCCTTCGCCATAATGTCTTCGTTATCAGTCACCAGCAGACCACCTTCACCTGAGTTCAGATGCTTGTACGATTGGCTACTGAAGCAACTAACCTCACCAAAGCCACCACTGCGTTTACCACCCCACCAGGCACCCAGAGAATGAGCACAATCTTCAATCAGAGTAATACTAAGCTCTGTACAGATGTCACGAATCGCATCCATATCCGACAGATGCCCGCGCATGTGAGATAGCAGTAGAAACTTCGCTTGACCACATTTGGCTCGTAAATCATCAAGATCAATTGTCAGATCACGAGTGGTCTCGACCAATAGGGGTTTCGCGCCGCAGTTGTTAATTGCACCGGGCACCGGCGCCAATGTAAAAGCATTGCACAAAACGCCGTCCTTGGGTTTCACGCCAGCTGCGAGCATCGCGATATACAGCGCATAGCCACAAGAGGCAACCGCCAGGCAAAAGCGACTGCCTTGATAAGCAGCAAATTCCTGCTCCAGCAGAGCAGCGTGTCCGGGATCATCATCTGTGACGTCATAGCGATGCAATCGACCCGTCGTCATGATCTCGTTAACCCATTCTATCGAACGCTGCGGCAAGGGTTCTTGCTTGAGGAACGACTTTTGAAAACGTTTCATGGTTCCCTGTTCTCGAGATCAGTCATCTCAGGCACGTTGAATCGCCAATCTTCCTCTGGGAAATATTTACGAAGTCGCCAATCACACGCTCGCGCATGCCCCTCCATACCTTCGACGCGCGAGATTCGAGAGCCCACAGCGCTCATCGACCGGTTCGCTGCCTGATCAATTTTCTGCCAGGTCAATATTTTGACGAATTTCTGTACATTTAACCCGCCAGTAAATCGCGAGCCGCCTCGAGTCGGCAGTATGTGATTAGTACCTGAACATTTATCACCGTGAGTTACCGTACTTCCCTCGCCAAGGAACAATGAACCGTAGTTGCGAAGTTCAGCCAGCCACCAATCATGATCAGCTGCCAGAATCTGCAAGTGTTCGGGAGCATAGCGATCACTGACCTGAACCATCTCATCCCGGTCTTCACACAAGAGGATTTCAGCGTGTTGCTGCCAGGCTTGATTGATGATTTCAGCATTGGGCATACCTGCTGCGATTCTAGGGACTAGTTGCATCACTTCATCTGCAATGTGCCGATTGTCGGTCATCAACCAAACCGGAGAGTCCGGACCATGCTCGGCTTGCGAGACCAGATCAATCGCAATAGCCATCGGATCCGCCGTCGCATCAGCAATGATCGCGGATTCAGTGGGGCCAGCCAGCACATCAATGCCGACTTCACCAAATAGCAGCCGCTTCGCCGTGGCGACATAGTTGTTCCCTGGGCCAACCAGCATATCAACTGCTTGCTGATCAAAAAGGCCAAAAGCCATCGTGGCAATAGCCTGCACTCCACCGAGCGTTAGAATGACATCAGCGCCTGCTAGATCCATCGCATAGACGACCGCCGGGTGCATGCTCTCGCCCCTTGGTGGCGAGCAGGCAATGATCTTCGAAACACCCGCGGTCTTAGCCGTGGTGATGCTCATCAGCGCTGACGCTGCATGCGCGTAGCGTCCACCCGGCACATAACAGCCGGCCGCGCCCACCGGCACCAATCGTTGACCGAGTGTCACGCCAGGTTCGGTCTCAATTTCAAATTCTGTCAGGCTATCCATTTGAGCCTGGGCGAATCGCTTAATCTGATGCCAGGCAAATTGCAGATCAGCTTTAGTCTGCTCAGAAACCTGCCTCATTAAGGTCATTCGCTGCTCATCACTGAGAACAAAGTCCTGCTCCCAATTATCTAATTCTCGCGCCAACTGTCTAACCGCTGTCTCGCCTTCTTGGCGGATCTTATCGATAATCTCAGTAACCCGCCTGACCACCTCGGGGTTATCGTCAGCTCTCAAAGATGGTGCCTGTTTGATAATTTTCATTAGCGTCAGACCACTCGTTGCCCGAACAAACTTCGATAGCCTGATAGCGCCTGTGCGCCACCAGTATGAATAAACACAATGTTCTCGTCGCGCCGGTAAAAGCCCTGACGAACCAGATCGATCAAACCTGCCATACCTTTGCCAGAGTAAACCGGGTCCAGCAAAATCGATTCATGTCTGGCGGTCATTTCAACCACTTCGGTCATGCCATAACCCTCACCAACATAGTCACTATTCGCCGCGACGTCCGAGCGATTCAGCGCCGCCGATGAACCGATAAGCTCCGCTGTCTCGCGGGCCAATCGATAAACATTTTCTTCTTGCGCTTCTTTTAACACTCTGACGCTGATACCCATCACATCAATACTACATGGATTGCCGTCAGTCCGGTTGCCAATCCTGCTCGAGTCCCGGCACTACCAGTCGCATCGACGATATGATCAACCTTTAATCCTTGATCACATGTATACTGTCCGGCCGACTCATAGGCCGCGTTGGCGTAGCCCAGCGCGCCAATGCGATTCGAGCCACCACCCGGGACAATGTATGGCTTCTTACCTGCGGCGCCCAACTCTTCCGCGAGCCTTAGCATCTTTTGATTCATATCGGTACCGGCCGGAAAGTCACTGAGCTTGGCGTTATAGATGTCATCGAGCAGCACGTTACCGTTAGCGAGAAAGTCCGGATCGTCTGAACCGGTTCTGTTCTCCAGGAACAAATAACATTTTTCTCGGATTGAATGCCGTGGACTCGGATTGGCCATTGCGTTCGAAAAGCCCTCTCGGAGGAGTTCTATCCAGTCCGGACTGAAGGCCTGCGGGATACGAACGACACCATCTCGGACAAAGGCATCAATCAGTGAGGGGGATAGTGATTGGCTATTGGCCTGCACTGAGTCGTTTTCCCGGAAACGCATCTGCTATCAATTCGCCATCTCTGACAACAGAAGTCCCGTTGACCAGCACATGATGAATGCCCTCGGATGCCTGATAGGTCGCCTTGTCGATAATCGTCAACGGATCAAAGATGGTGATGTCGGCATCTGCACCTTCCTGAAGCCGACCTTTGTATTTAAATGCAGGCGCCACCGGTTCCAGCCTTGCTGTTTGCAGCCGTGTCATTTTTGTTAACGCTGTATTCAGATCGAGCTAAAAGAGCCGCCGCATACAGGCCGGCACCCCAGCCAAAAAGAGGGCGATAAGACACCCACATCGTTTGACCCGATTCCCTAAAAGGCCCTTTATATTCCCTCTACATTCGCGGCGATGCCCTGACCATTCGGGGGCGCTGGTGGGCCCGGGTCTGTACCTCCTGCAACTAAAAGTCGCAGCCAACGAGCGCGAAGACCGCACTCGGTGGTTTACTGGAAATGCGCAAAAACAAGGAGAGATGCCATGTCCGAATATCGCAAATTAGGGCGCCTGTTCGCTTGCGCCGCCGCGCTGCTGCTGATAGGCGCGCTATACGCTTGCATCGAACCGGAGGAGGCCATTGGCAGCGCCACGGACTTACTGAAGTATTGCGGTGTCAATGAGCTGGAGGGCGTGGCCGATCTGCGCCGCATCAGTGATGACTGCAAAGAGGCTTTGCGGGATTTACTGCCCGACTACGAAGATAATCTGGCCCATGCGCTAGTGCCCCTGGGCAGCGGTATCTTCGACGACCGGACGGTGCTATTCTTCACCGCGGCGGACGGCGACCGCAACCCCCTGACCTCGAGCGACGAAACCGAGCTGCGGGTAAGCGTCCTGACCAGCACCACCGAGACCGTACTGGATACCGCGCAGTTCGCCCTGGGCAAACTAAAAGATTACAGCGGACTCAATATCGCCCTGTCGGCCGTGGTCGACTACAGCGGCAGCATGAGCGATCAGGACCTGGACGACGCCGCAGAAATCTACACGGACCTCTTCAACGGCCTGGAGTTGACCTCCCGCTTCGAAGCGAACCTGTTGTTCTTCTCCGACGAAGTACACCAGATCGTCACCTTCACCGAGGATGCGACGGCGCTGCGGCAAGGCCTGCGAAGCAACATCGATTTCGAGCGCGCTGGTACCGCTCTCTACGACGGCATCGGCACGGGCCTGGACATGTTGTCGGCGCGGGATACGCCCATCCGCCTGCTGCTCGTGGCCTCCGACGGCTTTGAAAACCACAGTCAGATCTATACCAAGAAGAGCCAGCTCTACGAACTGGCGCGCCAGCAGCGTATTCCCCTGATCATGCTGGGCGCCCTGCTGAGCGATGTGCCGTCCCTGCGCGCGATGGCAAAAGAGTCCAATGGACTGTTCATTTACAGCCCTTACTTTCTGGAACTAAAGCAGGACTTTCTCCGCCTCCGCGACCTGCTGATGGAAAGCGCAGCGCTGGAACTGCGCGAGCGGCAAGCCGAGTGGGAAAGTGTCCGCATCGAAATAAAGGGCAAGCAGATAGAATGGCCGCTGCCCTGAGCGGCACATTTGCCCGCGCAGGCGCTGGAGGGTCGGGCTCCTCCAATGGGCAAAGTTGTACAGCGAAGCTGAGAAATTTAATGCGGACTTGCCCAACTCCCGCTGATTGCTGGTCCGTTGAAGAATGAAGCGCTCTACCTGATAGGCTACTGTTATGTCGGACTGGGGAATCTGAGGGAGGCCTCGAAGTACATAGAACGCACGTATAGAAATTATAAAGGGCCTTTTAGGATGTCGGGTCAAGCGATATGGGCGTCTGATCGCCCTCGCTTCGGCTTCCAGGGTTCCAAGTATATGACCCGCGACAGCGGGATGGTGATTGCTGGCGACGAAGACTATGCCCGCGATATCTGCAAGGCGGCGGTCTGTGGGTATCGCATCCTGTGCGAGACGGGGTTCGACGAGCGCGAGGACTGGAGTTATCAGCGCCATGGCTAGATCGATGCGCTGGGAGCGACGATGCGCTACTTCGCAGGTTCGAACTCGATCGCATCGCCGACGGTGTAGGCGACCGCGCGTACCCAATCCCCAGCGCTCCATCCCTGCGGTGGGCTTGCGAGTTCGACGACCGTGCGATCCATGTCGGGGTTGGCGGCGTCGACGATGGGTTGCCACGTGCCGTCTGATGCCCTTTCGAGGCGGGTTGAATGCAAATAGCCGGTGCGGGTCGGCAGGAAGAAGTCGAGTTCGACCTCGGACCCGCACACTGCGGCGATCCGCGCCTTTCCCAGTATCGAAGATAGGTCGAGTGTCAGTCGGTGGCTGCTCTCGGCGAGTGCGGCGACGGCGACGACGCGGTAGTTGCGGCCGGTCGACCGTATCCGCACCCGATCGCCCGTGGCGATTTGGCTGAGGCCTGTCACCTCGACAGTGGAGGTATCGCGATCGAGGGCGGTGATGGTAGCGATCTGCCGGGCGCGGGGGAAGTGGTTGCGGCGCGTGCGGGTTTGCACCGTAGCAGCACCGGTGGAGCACCACTCGCCATCGATGCATGCTGCGATACCGCCACTCAATTCGGTGCCGTCGGCATAGCGGGTTGGTTCCCGGGATTGCGGGTGCCAGTAGAGGGTGAGTTCGCGGCCGGCGCGCGTCTCTATTCGGACTCCGATGGCATCGGGATCTGAAGCGGGAACGGCTTCGGCGCGGGACAGCGTTGCTGGCCCCAGCCGTGGTTCGAACACCAGATCGAAACAACTCGTCTCTTCGCTTTCGCGCCGCCAGAGCAGGGTGCGGTAGGTGTAGCCCGATTGGTCCGGTGTGCCCATCGCCGCAGTGGCGCGTGCCGTTAGCACGCCATTGGGCGCGCGGAGCGCGTGGAGGTCGAGCTTGGCCGCCGGGTCGTGAGAACTAGTCCAGGTGCCGCGCCAGGCACCGGTCGTCTGCAATTGGGTCGGCTGGTCCATATAGGCCAGCGCCGCGTGGTCGGGGTGGGCGAGTCGGTCGAGCTGGCCGCGTTCGACACCGGGTCCGGCGGCGGTGCCGGAGAGCTTCTCCGACTCGATGCCCTGCACGGCGAATTCTCCTTCCAAACCGCGGCAGATACGCCAGTGTTCGGCTCCTCCTGCGACGCGGGCCAGATCAATCAGTGCGACACCCTGGCCATCGGTTTCGACTAGGGCGATCAATCGGCGAAAATAGATCCCGGGCCGATACCAGCGCTGCTCTACAGGGTTCCAGGCCCAACGCTCGGCTTCGACTTCGGCGACCTGCAATCCTTCGCTAGACAGGATCCGCACTAGTCGACCGCGTCCGGCGATCGCTTTGAGAAAAGGCTGAGGCGTGTCGAAGGGCAGTTCGAGCGGATGCAGGTCAGGGGCGACCGACCAGACTGAATTGTGTGTCGCCCAGTGTCCTTCCCAGCAGTGGACACTGGCCCAGGACTGCGGATAGCCCAGATCGCTTATAAACGGGCGGTCGTAGGCGTAGAGCTGGACATCCAAAAGGTCCATATGGCGGTGGTAGGGTGCGTCGCCATAGACGATGCCGGCGGCGGCGCGCTCGGGCATTTCGCCGGTGCGCAGGATGGCGATGCCGACGCCGTCGAGTACGGTATTGCCCAAAGGTTTCTGTCGGGCCGATTCAACCAGAGAGTCATCGCCCAGATATTCGTCGGCCAGGGCTTTCGTCGCAGCGGGCAGGGGTTCGAGCGGTGGGCGATCGTGCAGAGGTGTCTGCACGCCGTTGGAGCCTCCATCGCCGAAGTGGAAAGGGATTCGTCCCAGCAGTGCGAGCTCACCGGGGGCTTGGACGATACGCCGTCCGCGGCTTGAATCCAGCAGCGAGGGGAAGAGGGCTTCGGGATAGGCTTGTGGGTGGCGCTGGCGTAGCTGGCGCAGCTGATATTCGAGGGCGAAGAGTCCTCGGGTATGGGTATCGTTGTAGCCGCCGGTGGCTTCGGGCGGGGTGCCGCAGGGGAAGAAGTCATTGGTGCCAAACCCACGCAGTTTTTCCGGGCCGCGATCATAGAGCCATTCCAGTGCGTCCTGGGCATCGGGCCGGTCGAGTCCGCGGATCAGGGTCAGTGCTCCTTCGCTGACGCGCGGCAAGTTGCTGAGGCCGCCGCCGTCGAGCAGGCACTGTAGCAGCGAGGCGAGCATTTCTTCGATCAGGTAGACGGCATCCGCTGGTCGCGCGATCGCCAGACCCAACGCCTGTGCCCGGGCGACCAGCTCGCGGTCTTCTTTGAGCCAAGGCCAGATCGTGTCGTAGGCCAGGGCTAGCGAGGCGCCAATGGTCGGTATGTCGATGGCGTAGCGCAGCATACCTTTGCGGAATAGCGAGGCGATCGGGTTGGGGTCGCTGCTCCAATCGGGCTGGCCCCAGTCCCAGGCCGTTTCGACTTCTTGCGAGGGGCCGTGTCGAAACTGAGGGATCGCGGCTAGATTGAGGACCTCGCTGGCGTAGCGCAGGAGCATTATACCCAGGCGCCGGGCTATTTGCGGTTTGAATTCCATTCGCAGTAGGGAGGTCAGCTGATCGATAGGGCTGTTGTAGAGGTTGACCAGATCGCGGCGATAGGCGGCGGCAAAAAGAAAGAGATGTCCGTCGCGGTCGAAGTATCCGAAGCCATCATCGGGGTACTCGCCGCTCGAGAAATCGCCTGTCCGCAAGTCGTTACTGGGAAAGGTGGCCCGGCAGTTGGGGCACTCGGAGCGCAAGTCGGCGGGGTGCAGGTTACGGACCCAGGGGTAGTAGCCGTGGTGAGCGAAAATGGCGGTGCCGCAGCCGGGACAGCCCTGGTGGACGTTGACGTAGTGGGCGCGGGGCCCCTCGGCTTCGGGAAGCTGGCGCCAGAGGGTTGCGTCGTCCTGCTCAAGCCACCAGCGCAGGGTCTCCATATTGACCTGGCGCACCGGCGTGTCCTGGAGCGTCTGTGCGCTCTTAGTCGAGTCCCAATCGCATCCAAGCGGCCACCGGCGCGGCCACTCGGCCCCGTTGTAGCGGTTGCACTGGCGCAGCTCCTGCAGGGTGCGGACCTGGACGACGAGTGCATCGCTCTGACCGCTGCATTCGGCGCTGAGGGTATAGTCGCCGCTTGTTTGCGGAGCCCGGAGGTAGTACATGAAAGCGTCGTCGGATGGCGAGAAGCGGCGGTCGATCAGCTGGAAAGGGGCGAATTGAAGTTGGGGCTCGGGGCCTGGGGTCTGGACCGGCAGACGAAAGGAGCGGCCGGTCAGCAGCAGACGCGGTGCCCAGCAGACGCGGAGAGCAGTGAGCTTGGAATGGCTCAATGATTTTCGGTCCCGGAGCGGGTTCTGAAAACGCAATTCGCCTCGATCGTAGCAGCCTTCGCTAGCGCCCCGAGGTGCAGGGCACGGTCAGGGGAGAGAGCCAGGGTGTTGAAAGGTGAGTTACGCATGATACTTAAGATAGCGTTACACGCGCCGAACTCATAGGATTAATAGCCAAAGTTTTTGCAGTCGTAGTTTCAACATTATCACAAATTACAAATCAGGAATCGTAATTTTTTTGCAGTTGCTTGCTGCCACGGCACTCATAATTAGCCTACTGTTCCATTGTATCAACATATCAAGGCTACGGATCAGATGCGGCTATGAGCCGTCACTTGCTTCCGGCTGGTTGTGTACTCTGTCATCCCATGGTTGCATCATCAGGGCAAACACGAGTGCATGAACTGGGCGATATGCTCAATAGCCTCGTAGCTTTCGGGAAGTTCGCGGACCTGAAACACATGGACCATGCCCGGCCAGACCTCGAGTTTGACTTCAACTCCATCAGATCGAGCCTTGGCCGCAACACGGACACTATCGTCACGAAGCATCTCATGCTCACCGACCTGGATCAGCAGGGGCGGGATGCCGGTGTAGGTAGCAAATACTGGCGAGGCGAGTGGATTGCGGGGATCGGCCTCCCCAAGGTAAAGCTCCGCAAAGACGGGCATGGACCGAGCACTACAGATGGGATCCTCTTCTGATCGTATGGAATCGCTGGCCAACGTCAAATCGGTACAGGCCGACAGGGGAATACCCGCTGTTGGCAGTGGCCGGCCGCGGTCTCGCAGCGCCAGCAGCGTCGCCAGGGTCAGGCCGCCACCGGCCGAATCCCCGGCAATGAAGGTTGCCGTAGCGGGCGCCGGTCCATACGGCCCGGATGCGATCATCCATTCGTGGGCGCAAATGCAATCATCAATGGAGGCTGGAAAGCGGTGCTCCGGCGCAAGCCGGTAGTCGATAAGGAGGACGGCGCACTGGGCTGCCGCCGAGATGTGGCCCGCCAGGGCAAGATAGTGTGCACCTGAACCGGATACAAAGCCGCCGCCGTGCAGATACAGAAGCCGAAGATCAGGGTCTGCGTCAGGGGCCACGACCCATTCACAGGGCATGCCATCAATCTGCGAGCGGATACATTTAATAACGCTGTTGGCAGGCGCTTGGCGTATTTCCATGCCTTTGCGCAGTGCGTCGAGGTCAAACTCGTTTCCTACGGCACCAAATGCCGGCCTCTTACGCAACTCCTGTAAGTATTCGCGACTTTCCTGTGAGGGCATTAAGGATCTCTCTCTCTATATACGACTAATGAGACGGCACGGGATCAGCATACGGTCAATATACCCTTTTCCAGGCTTGGGTTGCTCACCATATACTTTTCCACCTCATCGCGGGGCAGTGGCGCCGGGTGCAGTCATGTTGTGTGTCGCGCGATCGCCTGTCGGCACGTCTGAGTTAGGGCCATGCCCGCAGGCAAATGTAGCGCTCTCTGCTCCAGGGATAGCAGTCTGTGGCCAACTCAACAAATTGAGAGTCGATCCGGCTGTCTTGCTAAGTTGGCAACACGCTGTGTTGTCGACATGAATGCCCGTCCCTATATGGCCCAGTACTTCCAGAGATCTTCTGGAACATCATGCCGAAAGACCGGGTCGTCTCTATCCCTATGATCAAAACGGGCGATCAATGCGGTGCGTGGTGACGACCTCAGGTTGAGTGAGCCGTTATGGAAGAGGAACGCATGCCAGAGGAGGAGATCGCCAGCCTTTGCCGTGAACTCAGTGCCGCCCGTCTTGGGATTGTCGCAGAAGACGTCCCAGGTGAATCCCTCGATCTCTAGAAAGCGGCCGTCTAGATGCGATGGATGCTCGAGGAAGTATCGGTGCGCAGTATGATGACTATTCGGCCAATAGGTGAATGCACCACCTCGGGGCTCTACATCGTATAGGTACGCCGTCGCTCCAAGCATCAGCGGAAGCCATTGCCCCCCATATCCATCGATGTGGCCGGTCTGGGGTATTGTCCAGGTCTCATCCGGCTGTGGCCATTTGATCTTGGGTGTTCCATGGCCGTAGATAAACGCCCCGCCACCGAGTTGCTCCACGAAAGCGTGTAGGGTCGGATGGCGCCAGAATGCTGACTCGGGAGGATCGTATTCGTATCTATGAACACTTTTGTCGTCTTCAGGCCAAGTCTCAGGCGTCTCGAGGCTCGATCCCAATTTGTGCCAGATCTGATCTCGCCAATCATCGATAGATGCCTGATCGAACACATTCCGTAAGACGACATATCCATGGATCTTGAAGTGGTCAATCTGCTCAGCAGAGAGTAACGTAGTTGAGTCCACAGTATACTTTCCATATCAGGCCCGCTAAAGCCATGCGGGGGATTTACAGTTGTTTTTAACTACGGTCAATAACGTCTTGGTAAGACGACGAATCTATCTCGTCACATAACGGGTGATTGTACTGCATCTGCGCAGTTCATCGCCCTGTATTCGGAGAGATACCGAATAGATTATGATTTTATTTTCCTCGCAGCATACAATAAAACGGCAACTAAAAACAGTTTTTAGATTGTTCTTAATTAGTGTTTGAAGTTCTTTCTCTAAGGAGAAATTTCGCGGTCTTAATTGTTTTTAGTATTGTTTTCTCTAGGTGAAACAACGGCATTTAACATCCTCTTAAAAAAAGGCCGAAACATCGCATATACCGGTTTTTTTCATATACCGGTTTCACCATTTACGACCCGAGTATGCGGGGTGCCGAAGGCCCCGCAGCATAAATGGCTGTGTTAGAATAAGTAGGATCTTCGTTTTTGTGCAAATACGAAATCCTATATGAATTAACGCAGTGTTGAGCCGCGAACAGATTCACCAATTACTTTGGATCGACCGAACGAGAAAGGCGAATCACCGTCAACTCAGCATCAGCGTTCACCCGTCTGCAGCAACACATGTTAGGCGCTTCTCCATTTCACACTCGGGATGTATTCCCAATAATTATAGCTCACGGCATGGCAGCGCGGTTGAGTCGTCACCGCTCTCAGTTTTGCAAAGCCAACATAGGAGCCGGACCACCGCTACCCAGAAGGTCAGCGCAGATCGGCGAAACAGCCTCGCCACTGTAGGCTCTTGTAAACGTGCGTGAGCTCTTCGCCCTTCGAGATGGGCTGCAGTGCGGTGACCTCGAAGGTGTCGTTTTCGAAGTCTCGGTGCATTTTCGTGTTCGGGGTCTCAGAGGAATTGTAGAAGGTGGAGCACCCCGAGCCGATGGCCCATACTGTGCGATCCTCGCTCCAGGTGAACACGTAGGGGCTGGCGTTGCCGTCGAAGGTGGCTGGCAGTCGACGAACGATACCGCGCTCGACGATCTCTCCCTCACTCATGTCACAGGCGGCGAATGCTCCCGCGCCCTTGTCACTCGACGTTGCTACGAAGACCTTGTCACACTGAACCAATCCGTGCATGACTTCTCCTATTTCTTCTAATGGTTTTTGGCTTTACGACTTGGGCTCGTCCCGTTTAGGGTTGCCCAAGGCAAGTGCCGTGACAAAAGCCCATATGTCCGATAGGGCCAAGCCGCGTATAAGCCGGTGGTAGAGGCCGTGTGCCCCACACCGCGACTCACCATCATGGCACGGGTGTTAATTCTGATGCCTAGGTAATAAATCCATGTCACACCAAGTCCCTACCCGACAACGACCTTCTGCAACTCTTTCTCATCAAATTCGATGCCCAACCCCGGCCTTTCCGGCACCATGGCCATTCCGGCTTTAAATTCAAGCGGCTCCTTCAGCAGCACATTGCCACGAGAGCCTCCGACATCCGTGGCGTTGTGGATATTGCCGCCCTCCATAATCACCGCATTTGGCGTGGCAACGGCTAAATGAATGGAAGCTGCCACATAGGGCGGCAAGCCGGAGCTGACATGGGGCGACCAGAGAATGCCGAAAGTATCGGCCATATCGGCGATACGTTTGCATTCCGTGACGCCGCCGGCCCGGCCCACATCCGGATTAACCACGTCCGCTCCCCGCTCGGAAAAGAGGTCGCGGAATTGAAAACGATTAGACAGCGTCTCGCCGGCGCAAATTGCAGTATCAAGGGTCTCGGTCAATATTGGGTAGCTAGCCGTATCTTCCGGCATCAGCGCGTCTTCAAACCAACCGACATTCCCCAACTCGTCCAGTTTCCGGCCGACGCTGATCGCTTCGTGTAGCTTAAAAGCACCCAACGAATCAATCAACAATTGGCCCCTAGCGCCCACCGCCTCAGATACTTTGATGACCCGCTCAAAATCTTCAGAGCCGACGCCCTTGGAAAACCCCATCTTGACCGCCGTGAAGCCTATTTCCATTGCCTCCAGAGCCTCTTCTGGGCTGCCGGCACCACTATAGGTCGGTATACTGTCGCGGTATTTCCCACCAAGCAATTGATACAGCGGTACGCCGACAAACTTTCCCAGAATATCCCACAACGCGATGTCTACGCCGGCGATGGATTCAGTGAAGAAACCGGTGGAATAGCCCCTGAGCCGTTGGCTGGAATACATTTTTTCCCACAGCGGACCAATGTTCCGGGCGTCCTGGCCAACGAGAATCGGTGCCAACAGGTCAGTAATCACCTTGGCGTGCACCGCCGGTGCGGTCGGCGCATGCGCTTCCCCCCAACCAATAAGGCCCTGATCTGTGGTGATCTTTACCAGGACAGTTTGGCTATGCCCTTTGGACCTGGAAGGGCTGGCGTGATCTAGTCGCTTCCCCACCCCCACCCGGTTATTCATAAAGCCGATCGGCGGCATCTCTATAAATTCATCCGACGGCAACATACTCATCGGCGTACGGGTGATTACGGGCTCAATCTTGGTGATTTCCAACGAGCCGATGCCGCGCGAACTATTTTCAATTTGCTCAGTAACTGACGGGGCAACCATTACACCTCCTGAGTTTGTATTTGTGCGATAGTCAACTGATTTTTGACCGCATGGCCTCTAACGGGTTGCCGGTTTGCGACGCAGCGCATAATCGCGCTGTTATAGGTCGTTAAACGTTTTCTCTTCGAGCAATTAACTGTACAAAGCCAAGATTCCGACCAGCATCTACCTGAAGCATTTTCGCCTCACGGCTATATTCCTCACTATTTCCACGTAAACCCTGTTCAACGAGTATCTGTTGCCATTGAAGCCAATGCTTCCAACTTGACTTAACGCCTCGGTCAACCAAACTACATTCGGTCCCATTTCAGTTTCCAACATCCATTTAAGGTCATAATGGGAGGAACGAGGAAATGCTTCTAAGCGAAGTTGAGACCCGAGTGAATCATCTGTAGATGCCATATGCTCCACTATTTCTTTTTAATGACCTATAACGGGTCGCCGACTTGCGAACTCGCGCTGTTATGTGAAGAAGAACATTAGTTTAGTGTACATTATAGTAAGATGTACTCCTCCTTTTTGAATGAGGCTTGCTGAAGTACCTCTTCGTCATTATTGGTAACAATACATCCGCCGTAATCAGCGTGGGCGGCGTTGCCTCCAGCCGCCGCTCAGGTCTGCTCGATATGCTCGACACTATCCGCAAGCTGCTCGTGGGTCACCTCCTCTGCCGCCCACGGCAGATGCCATCGCTCCATCTGCGATCCGATCCGCGTTTTCACCGTGACATCCCCATCCGCACGGCCGTCTTCGACGGTCATGTCCAAGTCATGGGCCTCCGTGCTCCACAGCGAGATAAACATCGCCTGGTCTCCGCTGGACCGAACAAGGAGCGTACTCGGACGGGGGATTGGCTCCAGTGCGCCCAGGGCCTGCACTTCTTCTGAAACCGGATCATCGGCAAGTATGAACTCAGATCCGTCACCGGCTTGCACCACGGCGCGCAGCTGACCGCAGGCTGTCTCCCAGGCGAGATCCGCGGCGCCAGTCGGCGCCCTGATCGCCCTCACATTCTCCAGGTGGCGATACCCGGTGTCCCGGAAGGGCACTCCGCCCTGACTCTCCGTCGCTGCGGTCGGCGTCCCCAGAATATGCATCGCGTAGTCGTATCGGTGCGGGCCTGCTCCGACGACCCGAAACAGGTCCAGGACAATGCGGTCGGTGAGAACCAGCGTTCGGTCCAGCCGTATTCCCGGGTACACGACCTCATTCGAGGCTCGGCACGCCTTGAAGAGGCCTTCCGGCTGGAACAGCTCCAGAACCCCGTCGGACGCTATACCTCGCGCCTTGTCCGTTTTCCAAATCGAATCGGCGTCCCTGTCATAAGGGACCATCGGTCGCCCATCCACGGTCACCGTGTTGTGAGCGATCGTCGAGCGCAGCCAGGTCAGGTGCCGCGGATCCTCGTACCCGGCCGATTGTGGGGACGCGCTCAGACAGCGGCCGTTGGCATACAGGTCCAGGCACAGCGCCGCAGGGCTCTGATGCCCGGCGCTGTGCGGCCCCCAGAACATCTGCACGGCGGTGCCGGTCGCATCCTCCGGCCGACTTCTCAGTATCGACACCCCCGTCACCGGGAATAGCGTGCAGCCCTGGCGGTGCACCCCCGTTAGGGAGATGCTGCAGTCCTCTGCAAGGGAGAAATGCCCCGACGGGTGCTCGGCGTCTTTCAACAGGACAAAATCCCACTCGCCTGACGGGGACTGCAGTGACATGGGTAGGTGCGGATACTTCCGCCCGGGCCAGTCCGCGTATTCCCGCTCGATCCGGGCCAGCAGCCACGCGTACTTCGGATCGCCATAGGCCTGGTACGCAAGCTCGTAGAGCGGGCCCCAT
>Ga0209362_1002037_pt1 | contig 15410 bp, 10 predicted proteins | sample SaaInlV_165m_DNA_FD_184680 | JGI IMG/M metagenome (GOLD analysis project Ga0209362, IMG submission 184680) | Marine microbial communities from expanding oxygen minimum zones in the Saanich Inlet - Saanich Inlet SI037_S3LV_110m_DNA (SPAdes)... | ecosystem: Environmental > Aquatic > Marine >...
CGCGAAAACCTTCGCCATAGCAAATGCCCGAATAACGGTCGCCCGCCTCGAAGTCGGCTTGATAACCACCAATGCGCCAACCGTCATGCTTCCCGGGCTTAACGAAACTGCGGTATTGGATGCCGCTGTTGCCACCCTCGATCTTGAATTCCAAGGTGAGGTCAAAGTCGGTTAACTTGCCATCTTCCCATATAATGAAGGTGTTGCCCTTGGTGGGAGACTCCTTGGTGGTCTGTCCCACAATCGCCCCATCGGCGGCTTTCCAGAATTTAGGATCTCCGTTCCAACCTTTGAGGGTCTTACCGTCAAAGAGGCTTTTGCCGCCTTCGCTCTTCTTTCCGAAAGCGGGTGCTACAGCCAACATGGCTACTGAGATCAAGTAGGAAAAAAGGTGAGATAAATGCATAGTCTTCATGATTTGCTAGCGTTCCTTTTGAATATGTGTTTGGTGGATAAGGATGATTCGAAGTTGCAAATGTCCCGAAACATTGGCTTTAGGCAAGTAAAAGAAAACGAAACACAGGTTTTTATAACTCTCCCAACCCAGCTCAAGTCATGAAGGCAAGACTCCCAATTCTATTCGCCACTACGGTAAGCATGTCGGTGTTTTCACTTACAGCTAATGCATTCCCAAAAATCCCCGAGGAGGAAGGAGCTAGAAATCTAGAGATTTTCGGAAAGACTTTTTCCACGCTTGAGGAGTGGCAAACTCGAGCCAAGCGTAACCGAGAAGGCATACTAAATGGAGCCGGACTCGTACCCCTACCCGCTCGTTCAACCCTAAACGCCCACTCCCATTCCTCTAAAGAAATGGATGGGTATTCGGTAGAGAACGTTTACTTCGAGAGCCTTCCCGGCTTTTTTGTCACTGGCAACCTCTACCGTCCTCTCCGAAAAGGCGGACTCGGCAAGTTTGCCGGCATTCTTTGTCCCCACGGACATTCCAAAGAGGGGAGACTCGCGGAATACACGCAGGCGCGATGCGCCTCCCTCGCCCGAATGGGAGCCATTGTCTTCGCCTACGACATGGTGGGCTGGAACGACGATTCCAATCAAGTCGATCACCGGAAGGATAAAAACGTATTTGCTTACCAGACTTGGAACAGCATGCGAGCCCTCGACTATCTTCTGAGCTTTCGAGAGGTGGACCCAAGCCGCATCGGCGTAACTGGGGAATCGGGTGGCGGAACACAGACCTTCATCCTTACGGCTCTTGACCCACGCGTAAGAGCTGCCGCACCCGTAGTCATGGCTTCAGCCCACTTCTACGGGGGATGCAACTGCGAGAGCGGCATGCCCGTTCACGAAAGCAATACCCATAAGACCAATAACGCGGAAATCGCCGCCATGGCGGCACCTCGACCTCTACTCCTTGTAAGCGTAGGCGGAGACTGGACCAAAAACACCCCAAATGTCGAGTTCCCGTACGCCAAACGAATCTACTCCCTCTTTGGTTCACCAAACAACGTGGAGAACTTTCACCTCGCCGACGAAAAGCACGGTTATGAATTCTCCAAGCGCAAACCCGTCTACCGATTCCTAGCAAAAACCCTTAAGTTGCGCCTAAGCCAAATAACGGATGAAGACGGTGAAATCACCGAAAAATTCTTCAAGACTCTAACTAAAGAACAGTTGCAGGTCTTCAACAAGGAAAACCCGCGTCCAAAGCACTCTCTAGTAGGATCGGAAGCTTGCCTCGCCGCCCTGCGCAAGGCTCAGGGAAAGTAGCACTTAGTTTAGTTTCCCTCTCCCGCCAACGCCTTGGCGAGAAAATCGTAGGCGGCCGACCGAATTTCCGGTGGGAAGTCGTGACTGCAGCCGGGATGGCGAACAACCAGCTTGTTTTTCGCCCCCAGCAACTCGTAGACTCTCCCCGCGGCTTCGGCGCATCGGCGAGCGCTTTCCCACTGAAAGTTGTGGTCGCCCTTCGGCGCGCTCACGAAGACGGCGCGAGGAGCCAAAGCTCCAAGAAGTTCGGGAAAGTCGAAGGGAATCGCCTGGAGTCGTCCCCGATATTCGGCAAGACGCGGCATATAGCGTGTCTGGCACCAACCTCTGCCAAACACCCAGTTCTTTTCATTACCATTGTAGTAATCGGGAAAGGAATCGAAGGAGCAACTGACCGCGATGGCGGAAAGTCGCTTATCGAAAGTAGCCGTGTAGATTGCATTGTGACCGCCAAGCGAATGCCCGATTACACCGAATCCATTGGAAGCATCGACATAAGGCAAGGATTCCAGCAGATCAAGGGCCCGGGAGTTGTCCCAAACGGCCTTCATGGTTCCGCTTGCATAGCCGAGCTTGGCAATGTCGGGTTGGTAGTCGGCCAGCAGTGGATAAGCGGGCGCGATGGTCACGAAACCACGCTCAGCCAACTCCGCTGCGTAGGCGCGGTTCGCCCGTCCGCCCAAGCCGAGGACCACCTTGCGACCCGACTTGTTGTCCGTGGGGTGCAGGCAAAGAATGGCCTTCGCTTTTCGTTGGCCTGCCAAAACGTCCTTTGGAATGCAGAGATGTGCGGGCACACGGGAAGAAGCCGAGGCTCGGTAGGTAATCGATTGGAGCAGGTAAGTCCCTGCATCCTTGGATTCCAGAACCTTAATCTCGAGGGGCACACGCTTTTCGACAACGGGATAGGCTCCCATGATCTTTTCCGCTCCCTCCAATATGGAGGTCCGCCGTTTCTCCCAGTCCTTCTTGGAACGCACGGGGAGCTCGTTACCTTGGTCGCCGCGATAAAGAAGAAGCTCGAAGGGAGGCAGACGAGGCTCGGACTTAGGTTGGAGAATAAAGGCGAGCAAATCAGCCATGGACTGATGGTCGAGACCCGCCTCTAGTCCCTCGGGCATGATGGAGGCTGCATGGCTTTTCATTCCTCGCACTTCCTTGCGGAGCAGAGTGACTGACTTGCCGAGTGGGAAACGAATCGTGAGGTGGGTGGTGGTCTCGTTGGCGAGCAAACCGAGCAACTTTACTTTTGGCCCACGCACCTCGTAGGCCACAAAATCCGCGGCCACCTCACGACTGGGATCTATGAGGTTGGTCAAGAGCTTCTCCGGTCCCGCGGCCTTCATCGCAACCAAGTCGGGACCCAAGGCATGCCCGTCCTTACCCGCCCGATGACACGATGCGCAACGCTGTAGGTAGGTCGAACGACCACGCAAAGCATCGCCCGCAAGCCGAAGTGCCGGAAGATAGCTTTCGATGACCTTCTCCCGTGAAATGGTTTCCTTCTTGGGAGGGGCGGGACCGACCAGCCCAACAGCTCGTTTGCGGAGGGTGTCGTCCTTAAGTTTCCGCAAGGTGGTCAAGCGACCAGCACTCAAGTCGGTGATTGCGACTACCCCCTTCTCCATCGCGTCAAGCAAGGTGTTCGTTCGCTCGGACGCCTCGAGGAGATAGCCGATCACTTCATCCCGCGAACCCGACGACAAAACTTTCCATCGGTCCAGCAATTCGGCCGTTAGCCCCTCGGGAGCCAGACTCACCAGTTCCCTAACGGCTCCGTCGCGCAAAGAAGCTTCTGTAGCATCCAAAAAAGCAAGCAAAAGCTGGCGGGCCGACTTCTTGTCTAGAGTGGCCAGCAAACCAATTGCTTGAAGGCGGAAGGCAGAAGGCCGACCGTCATCCTCTCCCGCGGCCATGGCAATGAGTTGCAAGTACTTGCTGGTTTCCAGACGTAGGTCCTTGAGTGAATGGCCACCCTTACGCAAACCATGGGCCATGGCCAACACCTCGCTTTCATCGGCAGGCGGAACCGAGTCGGCATAATGGGTGAAGAGCTCATTCACTTGAGTGGAAAGGGCATTCAAGACGGCGAACCGAATCCAGGAATTGTTGCCACTGGTGGACAGAACCTCAAGGAGGACGGGCACTTCGTCGGTAAAATCCGCCAAGCCGAGAGTGAGGGCTAACTGAAAGAGGACACGCGGAGATTCATCGCGGACCAAGGAGAGAACTGCCTCGGATAAGCGCGCTTTTCCCTTCGCGTCGTTGGAGAGAAAGGATTCAGCCAACTTCAAGGAATGCTCGCGCAAGATCGGGTGTTCGTCTCCCAAAGTGGTTACAAGATGTTCCGGTTTGAGTTGGTTCAATCCTGCGAGAACATAAAGGGCGTGCAGGCGACCCAGGTGGGATTTCCCACCCGAAACGAGTTTGGACAATGCGGGGGTCACCTTCGAGTCCTGCCGCTCGTAAAGCAACCGGGCGGCGGTTTCGCGCCGCCAAGCATTGGTCGACGAAAGAGTCGCCACCAGTTTCTCGGAACTAGTTTCTTTCAGACTAGGCGAAGGGGGGCGAATGAACTTCTCGGAAGTGATCCGCCAGATGCGCCCTCGGTCATTGCCGCTATTGAGGTCGACGTGTCGCTTGATGCCGGAAGGAAGCGACCACGGATGCTCGATCACTTCGCGGTACATGTCCAAGACGTACAGACAGCCGTCGGGCCCGTTGGCCAATTGAACGGGACGAAACCAATTATCGGTCGAGGCAAGAAACTCGGATGCATGTTCATCCTCAGGTCTTTTGCCGACGGGAACAATCCCATCCTCATAATTCAGAACCTTTCGATGAACGAGATTGCTGCCGGCGTCCGCAACAAAGGCATTTCCACGAAAGCTGTCACCGTAGGCATCACCACGATATATGGTAACTCCCGTAGCAGCCGTAAAATATCCGGATACTCTGCCGCCGCCTTCGACGGGACCACGCACCTTGGAGGCAATCCTCCAACGCGTCCTGACAATGCGCCATGGTTCGTCGTGACTGATGCGAAAGACCTCCGCTGCCGAACCGTCTGCAGCAACGCCCAATCGAGGGCTAGGCATGGCATAACTCGAATTTGTCGCATAACGGGAATCAAAAACTATGGCCTGCAAGTGATTGCTATTGCTGGAGACAAAGCGCCTACCGTAATCATCGAACGATGCCCCATGTTGCCCCCCGCCACTTTCAGGACGAAGATCTAGACTGCGAGGATCGAAGGAGAAGTCGCGACCATTGAGGCGAAGAGGCTTCAAGCTATCGTCGTCGGGACGAGTGAGGATAGCCCCGTTGGAAGAGGTCACTCCATGGATGCGGTTGTCCAGACCCCAGCGCAAACTGTTGGGCAAACCCTGCATGTTTAGACGCGAACGTTCCTTGCCAAAACCGGTGAAAACGACGCGATCTTGATCAGCTACGCCATCGCCGTCGGTATCACGAAAGTAAAGGATGTCAGGAGTAACGACTACAAAAACTCCGCCATCGAAGCAAATGACGGCAGTAGGCCAAGCCAAGCCTTTGACGAAGACAGTGGCCTTGTCGAATCGACCGTCATCATTGGTGTCCTCGAGCAACCGAACGCGCCCCAGCTTGTCGTCACGATGTTCCGAATAGCCAATCATTTCCACCACATAAAGCCTTCCGTCGGCATCAAAGGACATGGAGACCGGATCGACGACTTGGGGTTCAGCCGCCGCCAGCTCGATGTTGAAACCTTTCTTGAGACGGAATGTCTGAATCGCATCCCAAGCCTCAACCGGAGCCACTCTGGGCAACTGCTCCGAGGAAGCCTCGGGTTCGGCGGCATGAACAAAACCGAATGAAAGGACAATCGCCGGAAAAAGAACCAAGGAGTTTTTCATGGCGTTTTCACTAAGACTTTTTCGATAGCCTCAAGCAAAAGTTTCTCTGCCCCGGGATGAACCCAACACCAGTCATCAAGATTTCCATCCTTTTCTTCCCAATGCTTCTCGGTGGGAACGTAACCAGTCCCCCCTTCTCCGTATCCCGCCACCAAGACGAATGACTCAGGCCGCATTTTTTGCGCCGCCAGCTGATACTCGACATAGCTTTCGCCTGGAAGCAACAACAGTTGGGCAGGGCCGAAGTCGATGGCGGGCACGTCGACAGGTTGTCCACTTTCACAACGTCGACGCCAACTGAGGCCCATTGCCGCTAGACACTGGTGCCAATGGTTAACTCCCTTTGTGAGCTTTTTCTCAAAATCCACTTCTCTAAAACCCGGATGGCCACGCGGCTTTAAAAAAAGCTCGGCGTTCCGGAATTCGATCTGCTCCAAGGCTTGTCGTCGCGTATTCTTCCAAGCAAGAGTCATCGCGACATGAAGACGTTTCGCGAGCACGGCTCGGTTCTTGCGCTCTCCGGAATTATACTTGCCGGCAGTGACGTTTCCAGCGGCACCACTAAAGTAAATTTGCAGACAGTCAGGCGTTTCCTTTTGCCTGCGGTTCCGAGCAATCCCCGGAAAGTCTGCACTCACCTCACCCGTGCGGTAATAGCTCATAGGGTGGGTAGCGTAACCGCTGAGCGCAGCAATGGGTCGATCGCCGTCCCAAAAAGAAATCGTCTTCAGCCAAGGGTCAATGGTTCCCTCAGGAGCCTTTGCGGCGAGAACATTGCGACCACTGGAACTGCCACGACCAAAGGAAATTTTTCCGTCAGGTAAAACGTAACGCCTGTTGGAAGCGATCTTTTCGACCTTGGCTTGGCCAAGGCCCAAGTGGGTAATCCGCTGCTTTTTATCCATGGCGACTCGAAGGGAGGAGGCAACGCGACGAACCGCTTTCTCGTGGAAGGCGAGATCACATATGCGACCGGCCAAGCCGCGAAGATTCAGGATTTGCTGAGCATCAAGATCGGTGACAGGAGCCTCGTGCTGATGTATGGCGCTTACAAGAACACGCTCGCGACTAGTGCCGGCAACTAGAGCAAGTTCTTCCCGCCAACGATCAAAGGAAGCATTGCGGAGCTCACACCAATCGACGCTGACGAACACCACGGGCTTTTCGCCCCCGACCAAGACGACACCCTTTGCAAACAGGGGGTCGGCAACACTCTTGGACTTCCAAAGTCCGCCCATCATGCCATGGCCAATTGGTACAGTGACGTCGGCGGAGAAAGTGGCGATTTTGAATTCCGCGGATACGAGGGTCGAGGCACAGGCGAAAACAGTGCAGACAAAAGATTCAGGGAGAAGTTTCACTGTGAAAAAGGATGAGCAAGTTAGAGATCAAGCCAAGCCCCATTGCGGGTTGCCTTCAAGAAAAGGAAATGATCGACTTGCGACAATGAACAAAAGACACGTCGTTTCACGCAGGGGATTCCTCGCTTCCGCATCCCCTGCCATAGCGGTTGCAATTCAAACGCAAACTACGGGGAAAGAGAAGGCGACTTCCATCGACGAACCCGTCATCGACGTTCATCAGCACACGAATTATCTCTTTCGGTCGGACAAGAAACTGGTCACTCACCAACGAATCATGGGAGTGACCACCACCCTGCTGCTTCCAGCCGGCAGCTCCGTAAATCGAGCTTCCACTCACGAAGGAAAATCAAATGGTCTTGCAGCCAAAACAGGCGGTAACGAAACCGTAATGGCTTTGGCTAAAAAGTATCCGAAGGATTTCCGATTCGGGGTGAACGAGGTACCCGACCTTCCCAACGCCCGCAAGGAATTGGAGAAATTTCTGAAGGCGGGAGCCGTTATAATCGGGGAACAGAAATTCAATGTAGCCTGCGACTCTCCTCACGTCTGGAGTGTGGCCGAGGTCGCCCGTGAATATGGAGTTCCCGTGCTGATGCATTTTCAGCACAACGCCTATAACCTTGGAATCGAAAGATTTCATCGCACTCTGGAAAAGTTCCCCGAGGTGAACTTCATCGGGCACGCCCAGACTTGGTGGGGCAACGTAGACAAGAATCACAAACAGGAGGTCATGTACCCAAAGACGAAGGTGACGGAAGGCGGGATAACCGACAAACTGCTCTCCAACTACCCGAATATGTATGGAGACTTTTCAGCGGGATCGGGTCTAAACTCAATGCTTCGCGACGAGGAACATGCCAAGGAGTTCATTTCTCGTCATCCAAATCAACTCCTCTACGGAAGCGACTGTCCGGATGCCGCCGGTCGAGGTGGCGGCTGCAAAGGTTCGGTCATCCTCGCCACCATTCGGCGCCTCGCCAAGGACAAGAAAGTCGAACGTAAAATCCTTTACGAAAATTCGAAAAAACTCTTCAAACTTTAGTCGGCAATTAACTAGCAAGGGAAAAAACAATGAAGAAAAATTGGATGATTCGTGCTGGAGAAGGAGCCGTCTACCTCGAACAATTTCTTAAGGAAAACCGCGTGGCTATTGATTTTGGCGTAGGCGATCTCTCTGAAACCACTACAAGAGAAGACATACTCAAGCTTTATAAAGAGGTCTACCCCGATGCTGGAGATGCAGTCTGCAGAACCAAAGGAGGGCAACTTTACCGCTTCCGTGCGGAAATCGCAACGGGCGACAACATCGTCACTTATTCCCCATCTAATCGTCTCTACCACGTGGGAGAAGTCAAAAGCGAATACCTGTACGAAACGCACTTGTTCGAAGGACACCCGCACAGGCGAATCGTCGAATGGACAGAGGAAGTGCCAAGAGACAAACTGTCCCTTTCCACCAGAAATTCGCTTGGTGCCATATTAACCCTTTTTCTCCTTAACGAGGACATCACCGAGGAACTAGAGCAGATCATCGCCAACAAGACGGGATTGAAAGCACCTCTGCCCTCATTCGTTGAAAGTGACGATGACGAACAAGTTGAGGAAGTTCGCCAAAGGACTATCGAACAGGCCAACGAAGCCCTGAAGGATAGTATCGTCCAACTAAATCCAAACGACATGGAGGAGCTCGTCGCACACCTCCTGCGGGCCATGGGCTATCGCTCCAAAGTATCGCCCATCGGACCCGACCGCGGCGTGGACGTCACGGCCTCGCCAGACGGCCTAGGTTTCACTCAACCACGCATCAAAGCTGAGGTAAAACACCAACCGAACTCATCCAAGGGCTCGCAAGACCTACGGAGCTTCATTGGTGCCCTGCGCGACGGCGATTGCGGGTTATACATAAGCACGGGAGGCTTCACGCGGGAAGCCAAGTACGAGGCAGAAAGAGCCAATCACCCCGTTACACTCATAGATTTGGAAACTCTCGCCTCCCTCATTACCGAACACTACGAAAACTTCGACGCTGAAGGTCGTAACCTACTTCCACTCGATCGCATTTACTGGCCCAGGGATTGACGTGATTGAGGTTCGGGACCTTAAAGTGTATTATGGCGACAACGTCGCCGTGGACGGGCTTTCCTTCGAAGTGGAGAAAGGTGAGGTGTACGGCTTAATCGGGCCGAACGGCGCAGGGAAGACTACGACGATCAAGGCCATCGCCACTCTGCTGGAACCAACCTACGGCGAAATCCTCGTCGATGGCATTTCGGCCCTACACGAACCCGAAAACGTCCGAGGCATGCTTGGCTACATGCCCGATTTCCCTCCCGTATACGACGACCTGAGAGTCGATGAATTCGTTGAGTTGTTTGCTTCCGCATACGGTGCGACGTCGGAAAAACGAAACACGGAAGTCGATCGTTGTCTTGCCGCAACTAATCTGGAAGACAAAAGAAAGGTTCTGTGCAAGACCCTCTCTCGAGGAATGAAGCAACGGGCCTTGTTGGCCAAGACGTTGGTGCACGACCCACCCGTGCTCCTGCTGGATGAACCCGCCGCCAATCTTGATCCAAAGGCCCGCATCGATCTTCGCAATCTCCTAAAACATCTAGCGAAGGACGGGAAGACCATCTTAGTCTCCTCTCACGTATTGACGGAGTTGCAAGACCTGTGCGACTCGATCGGGATCATGCGGGAAGGCAAGATGGTGATTAACGGAAACTTGCAAGAGGTCGTGGAACGAGCAACTCTTACAAAGACGATCTTGATGGAATTGCTCCATCCTTTTCCCCAGACTCACGGTTTTCTGATTGCCCATCCATCCGCCCATTTCTCAGGAGAAGTGGATGAAAGCGCCACACTCATCGAGTTCACTTTCGACGGCGACAACGAGGAAGTCGCCAACCTTCTGCGAGCCCTCGTCGAACTAGGGGCACCCGTAAAATCCTTTCACGAAAGAAAGGCCGACGTCGAAAGTCTATTTCTCGCGGTCGAGTCGGGAGAGCAATCATGACTATCAACAGTTCAGAAGGGTTCCCCAGTCTCAATCCCCTCATCCGCAAGGGCATTCGAGAACGGTTGCGCATGAAACAGATTATCGCATGGGGATTGCTAACCCTAATCCTGACAAGCTTCACCTATCTTACTGCCTATCTCCAAGGTTCAGACGGCCAATGGATTTATGACGAAAAATCGGAAAGCTGGAAAAAAGGGGAACCCTCTCCCGTAAACGGAGCTAGAAAAGCTTTCCCCTGGTTGCTTGGCGTACAGGGATTCATCCTTATGTTCCTTGGTGCCGGACGAATGGCCGGAGGTACCGCCGAGGAACGTGAAACCGGATTGCTTGATTACCAACGCATGACCCCCATGCGACCCCACTCGAAGATCATCGGCTACCTGTTCGGCCTTCCCGCGCGTGAATATTTCATGTTCGCCCTTACACTTCCTTTCCTTATCCACGCAATCGTCGTGGGAGAACTGTCTTCGGGAAAGGTCTTTCACCTGTATGGAGTCTTTCTTTCCTGCGTTTTGCTCTATCACCTCACGGCGCACGTCACTGGACTCATCGTAAGCAAACCTCGGGCAGCCTCATGGGTATCGCGCATGGTGGTGCTGGGACTCTACGTCTTCTTGCCCGGCCTCGGTCAAGCGGGCTTCTCTTTTCTCTCCTTCCTCACCCTTCTTCCGACCTACTTTGGATTGATGAGCGAGGAACTGATTTTGGTCGGACAACAAAACCTGAACATGTGGCATCAGGAAATGGCGACCTTCTGGACCGAAGTGCCGTTTTTCGAGACCACTCTTTCGCCTGCGTTCTTTACCGTTTTGATGCAAGGATTGCTCCTTGCGGGACTCTTCGCCACCGCCCACAGAAAATGGCGCAACGAAGCCCTAACCGCTTTTTCCAAACCCGCGGGCATCGGCCTTTTCTTGCTGTTGCAGTTCTTGTTGATTGGAAGCCTCTGGCAATTGTACGGCAACGGCAACGCTTCGGGACTACTTGGCTCAGCCATTTCGGGAGACAAATTCGATGAAAATTTGATCCAAAAAACAGAGAGCGGCATAGTCAGGGCTACCGTTCACCGCACAGGCATGGTCGTGGTTTCAGTCCAAACCATCCTTTTCACCCTTTCTCTGGGAGCATCGGTGCTTATTCTCAACGTCACCTGCCCCACTCGCCACCAATACCTAAAAGGCAAACGCCGCTCGGCCAAACTCGGGCTTCAAGACATTCCACTTTGGGCCGATGAAAAGCCGGGGTGGTTGATGGTACTTTGCCTTGCTGTAATCATGCCGTTTACCCATTTCGCCTTATTGACACGTGCCGTCGATTCGGGGCTTTATTTTGAGGAGTTCCCGGGAATGGGAGCCTATATTCTGCCCTGCGTGCTCTTCGCCGCTTGCCTTACCTATATAAGAGCTGCCCGCGAAAAATGGTTTGCCGTTGGCTTCTGGGGCTTTCTGGGACTGCTATGGATAACGCCCTTGCTCGCATGCATGGTTTTGGCCGTTGGCTGGGAGGAGGAAGTATTCGACGTTGTCTTTCACCTCGGTTCACTTTCGCCGCCTTTCGCCTTCTTCGAAATCGCAGGACGTCCTCACGACATGAGTCTCGACATCCACGAAGACGCCTTCCGCCAAGGTGCCCTCGTAGGCACTTTTATCGCTTGCGCGATCGCGACTTGGCTCAGCCTAGGGCAATTCCTTAGGCGTCGGAACTGGGACAAGGGCGAAAAAAACATTGCGGTCTCACGAGAGCCATAAAGGGTAAAGGGAAAAGCGGTGACATCCGCGACCCTTAGAACCTCCGACCCAACTACGCCATGAAGCCAGTTCCCCTTCTCGCATTCGCCCTTCTATTCGCCACTTTCACCTTGGTCGATCTTCGGGCTGAACTGCCGCAGGTTCGAGAAGTCGATGCCCAACCACTCATTCTACAGGTCAAGCGATTGAAGGAAGCTCTCGACTACCTTGGCGAACCACTGCCTGCGAATTCCGTCAAAAAATTAAATTCCGCCGAGGTCCAGAGTGTACCTGGTCACGTTATTCGCCTCGTTCAAGAAGCACTGGACCCGCTATGCCTTTCTGTCGTGACCATTAGCCCCGAATCCCGAGTGAAGGTGGCAAGCGGTCCGGCTAAAGCTCAACTGGCGGAACACGGTTGGCGAAACTTCTTGGTAAAAGTAGTGAACAAGGCAGGAGTAACGGCTCCTTTGAAAGCCTCCAGTTCGAATGCCTTGCCAACCAGTTTCGGGGGTTGGGGAAAAAATCGCGACCTCCCCAAAAGCGGTTCCCAAAATTTACCGAGGGATCGATGGTTGGGCATGCAAACCTTCGATGGGCGACCGCTGTCTCCAACGCTTTCAGGACTTCCTCTGGAATACCGCATCGTTCAGCTCTACTCCCGCGATGCCGGGAAGCGTTCCGCCACCATTGCCTTCGACGTGGGACAAGGCACACAGGATTTGGGTTTTCGCAACGAAAGCACGGTTACCTTCGACTGCTTGGCTTCTACCTCGGTTTCACTTAAGGTGATTGATGAAAACGGAAAACCGACTGTAGCCGAATTCTTGGTGCGAGACAAACTGGGACGCGTATATCCTTCACAAGCCAAGCGGCTTGCCCCTGACTTTCATTTCCATCCCCAAGTGTATCGCTATGACGGGGAAGATCTCGTGCTTCCTCCCGGCGAATACGATTTCGAGGTGGCCCGCGGCCCCGAATACTTGAGGCAAAAACACAAGATAACCGTCGGACGAGAACCCCAAACCGAAACTTTTCACCTTAAACGATGGGTCGACCCTTCGCTTTCTGGATGGTGGTCGGGCGATCATCATATCCATGCAGCCGGATGCGCCCACTACCTGAACCCAACCGAAGGCGTACACGCACCGGACATGCTACGTCACTGCCTCGGCGAAGATCTGAAGATCGGAGCAAACCTGACTTGGGGACCTTGCTTCGATTACCAAAAGCAATTCTTCACCGGAGCCATCGACAAGGTATCCCAGTACCCCTACCTGCTCCGTTACGACATTGAAGTTTCGGGTTTCGGATCCCACCGCTCAGGTCACCTTTGCTTGCTCCGCTTAAAGAATCAGATCTATCCCGGCGGGGATTCCAAAAATCATTGGCCCACCCTTTGCTTGAACACTCTAAAATGGGCCCAAAAACAGGGAGCTGTCTGCGGACCAGCTCACTCGGGTTGGGGTTTGCAGGTCGCAGGAGACAAGTTGCCCACTTACGAAGTACCCCCTTTCAACGGAATCGGGGCCAACGAATTCATCGTGGACGTCACCCATCAAGTGGAAGGCCCGAACGGAACCACAGTGCCCGCCGTTGATTTCCTCTCCATGGTCGACACCCCGTCCATCTGGGAACTTAACATCTGGTACCATGTTCTGAACTGCGGCTTTCGGCCCAGAATCAGTGGCGAAACCGACTTCCCATGCATTTACGGTGAACGAGTCGGTCTCGGACGATCCTACGTCAAACTGGACGGCAAGCTCGACTACGATCGCTGGTGCGAGGGAATAGTCAAGGGGTCCGCCTACGTATCGGATGGGAAAAGCCACCTCATGGACTTCAAGGTCGATGACGTATTCATGGGCAAAGGAGAAAGCGAATTGAACCTAAAAGCCCCTCGCAAAGTTAAGGTAACGGCAAAGGTATGCGCACGACTGGATGAAAAGGCAGACGCCTCACTTATCAACAGGCCTTTAAGCCAAAAGCCCTACTGGCACATCGAACGCGCTCGACTCGGGCTCGACTCGCGGCAAGTGAAAGTGGAATTGATTCGCAATGGTTATCCCGTCGCATCCAAGATCATCAAGGCAGATGGCTCCATGCAGGATCTAGCCTTTGAGACGATGGTGGAAAACAGTTCGTGGCTCGCCTTGCGCATCTTTCCCAGTTCTCACACGAACCCCGTATTCGTCCTTGTCGACGACAAGCCGATCCGAGCTTCCCGGCGAAGCGCCGAATGGTGCCTCAAGAGCGTTAACCAATGCTGGTCTCAAAAGAAGAAGCTAATCGCCCAAAAAGAAATGCAGGACGCTATCAACGCCTACGAGCATGCTCGAAAAACCTACCGCGACATCCTCGCCCAATCGAAAACGAAATGAACATGAAACCGAAACAGCTCGCTCGCATCTCTTGGGCGTCAGTCTTTCTAATTCCGGCACTCCTCCTCGGCCAAGTCCGCGAGGTGCGCATCACAAGTTCGATCGACGGTTCCGAACAACCTGCCATCTTCTTTGCTCCGAACAAAAACGATGTGCCTGTCCCTCTCCTCGTCACTCTTCATTCCTGGAGCGCCGACTACCGCCAGAAACTCCATAAGGCCATGGAGGATCACTGCGTCAAAAACGGTTGGGCCTACGTCCACCCGAACTTCCGAGGCCCAAACCGAAACCCCAAGGCCACGGGCTCCGATCTCGCCGTGCAAGACGTTCTTGATGCGGTAGCGTATGCCAAGAAACAAGCCAATGTTGACGAGAAACGGATTCTCCTGATCGGCACGTCGGGCGGTGGTTACATGAGCCTCCTCATGGCCGGACGAGCTCCCCACCTTTGGGCAGGTGTATCGGCCTGGGTACCCATATCCGACCTCGTAGCCTGGCACGCCGAATGCAAAGCCAAGGGTAGGAAATATGCCCGCGAAATCGAACTTTCCTGCGGTGGCGCTCCCAAGGCATCAGAAAAAGTGGATGAGGAATATCGAAAACGATCTCCCCTCACCTACTTGCCCAAAGCCAAGGGCATCGTAAAACTAGACATAAATGCCGGCATACGTGACGGTCACTCCGGAAGCGTCCCCGGCAGCCACAGTCTCCACGCCTTCAATGCGGTCGCAGAAAAAAAAGACCATATCTCCAAAACCCTCATCGACGAACTCGTCCAAACCGCCAAAGTACCCGACTCCCATGTCTTCTCCGGCAAAGACCTCAGCTATGGCAAAAAGCAACCTCTCTTTCGCCGCGCATCTTCAAAAGCCCGCGTCACTCTTTTCAATGGCGGCCACGAACTAGTCGCAAGCGCTGCCATCGCTTGGCTTATCAAGTGTAGCAAATGAACCTCCAGAAGCTCCGTTTGCCCCAAGCCGCGCTTCTGTTTGCGGCCACAAACTGTCTCTCCGCTGAGACAATCGTTCGCGAGGCTCGTTGGCTCATACCAAAAGGCGAACCTCTTATCAGTCGCGAGTTTCGTGAGATAGCAGTAGTCAATTCCGAATGGGAATTGAGCAACAACCTGAAGATGGATCAAGCGCAGGGGGGCGTGACTATCCGCTCCGAGACTGACGACCCTTTCCTCAAAACCGCTCTTCCTGCGGGAACACGCGGGCCGCTTCTCGTCAACCTCCGTTGTCGGGCAAACACCTACACGCCCGCTCAGCTTTTTTGGCGAGGCGAAAAGCAAG
>Ga0209362_1002055_pt1 | contig 15305 bp, 14 predicted proteins | sample SaaInlV_165m_DNA_FD_184680 | JGI IMG/M metagenome (GOLD analysis project Ga0209362, IMG submission 184680) | Marine microbial communities from expanding oxygen minimum zones in the Saanich Inlet - Saanich Inlet SI037_S3LV_110m_DNA (SPAdes)... | ecosystem: Environmental > Aquatic > Marine >...
CTGACTACGCACCCTGTACGCGCCTGAACTTTTTTAATCAGACATAAAAAAGGCTTACATCGTCTGTAAGCCTTATGGTATATGGTGGGGCGTGAGCGATTTGAACGCTCGACCATCGGATTAAAAGTTTTACAATCATTCAAACCATTAATCATCATTTTTATCTATTTATTATCTGTATAATGCCATTATAGCAACATTTAAAGTGTTTTATATAACCACTAACAATCGGCTTAAATACATTTAAAACCATGCCGACTGTGTACCCAGCGTGTACCCAAATTAAATGATAATGAATAAAAATGCCAATTTTACCGTTAAAGAGTTAAATAGTCTACCTATTCCAATTAAAGGTCAAAGGAATACTTACCATGATACAAATGTTGTTGGCTTAACCCTTCGTGTTACATCAACTGGTGTTAAATCATTTGTCATTAGAAAGCGCATAAAGGGCAAGCCTGTTATGACAACGCTTGGCAGGTATCCAGCTATGACCCTCACTCAAGCTAGAGTTGCTGCCAGAGAGTCACTCAACATCTTTAGCTCGGGAGTTAACCCAAACAATAAGAAGATTGAGCAGCGCATTAAATCCATCACCTTGCAAGAAACCATGTTCGACTACATCTCTAGCCGCAAGCATGCGCTAAAACCTAAAACAATCAAAGACTATCAAATTCTATTTAATAGTTATCTATCAGAGTGGTCGAATAGAGAGCTTATGGGCATCACTAGATCAATGGTAGTTAAAAAGCATGCTAATATCGGAGAGAAAAGTATTTATAGAGCTAATGCATCTATGAGATTGTTAAGAGCTCTTTTTAACTTTGCAATGATTGAATATGAAGACTCTAACGACATACCAATTATTACCCACAATCCCGTTCAAAAGATTAAACGTAACTGGTTTAAAGAAAGTGTAAGAACTAATATTATTGAACCTAACGACTTAAAAGATTGGTTTTTAGCCGTTACTGCCCTACCAGATGATAAGGTTAATATCAATCACAGGCATACATCTGAAACAGTTAGAGATTACCTAATATTACTTCTATTTACTGGCTTAAGGTCATCAGAGGGTATTAATCTTACTTGGAGCAATATCGATTTCAAGAATGAACTGTTGCACATTGAAGACACTAAAAATCGTGAAGACCATACGCTACCACTAACTGAATACATTATTAACCTACTAGAAACCAGAAAGAACACTTCTTTAGGTGATTATGTATTCCCAGGATATGACCCACAAAAAGCTCTGGTTAGCCCAAACAGACAGGTTAAGAAAGTAATTAAAGATAGTGGTGTTCAATTTCTATTGCATGACTTAAGAAGAACGTTTGCAACCTATGCTGACAGTCTTGGCATACAGCACAACACGATTAAACGTCTAATGAATCATAAGAATAACGATGTGACTTCAACTCACTATATTCACCAGTCGATTGAAACTCTTAGGAAGCCGATGAATCAAGTAACTAACTACATACTGGAGCAAGTTAAATGAAACGCTACAAATTAATTAACGAAGGTCGTGGGACACAGCTTATTAAAGAACTGGAAGAACACCTTGAGAATAAGCAAAAAAGTTTTGATAAGCATGGTGATGTATGGCTCGATAGATGTCCCTTATATTATTTTAAAGGAGCTATTTACATAATAAAAAAATACCAGCAAGACAACCTCAATGACGAACTTAATAGTTTTATTAATAACGAGTACCTTACTTCTACCGAGGCCACTTTACTTCTCAATGGATTAAATCCTGCTGCTGGAAATGATATTGATTCTGATGTTGAAAGTATTCCTAGAGGTGGAGATGATTGTAGCTACGATATACTGCATGATTATTTACATGAGAATAACAAAGAGTTCATGCAGCTATCCAGAGCGGTAAAGGCTAGAGATGGATTTGCATTTGATGAAGGGTCTGATGTACTAATATATACGGAAGCATTTATATCCTGGGCAATAGAAAGAGGCTTTATTGAAGAAGTTGGCGGTACTGACAATCAAGATCCTGCTACGATGAAATATTCTACTTGGCAAAAAAATCATAATACAGTAGTTGTCCTAATAGCGCTAGAGAAGCGCTGGGAAGAAGACAAATCTAATGGCAAGGAAAATACAAAGCTTGCTAAACTCTTAAAAGATGAAGACACACCTTTTTATAAAAGCATTAAAGATAAACTGGCCCCTGTATTCAAAAATTCTAATGAACTACCGAAAGCAAAAACACTAATAAACAAAGCTATTGCTCACAACACTTTCAGAAAATCACTAGACGAAGACTAACAAACTATCCCAGCACCCTATGCTGGGACGCCACATCCCTTCTGTATCAATAGATACAGGGTTCACTCAATATTCTATCCCTGGCTATATCGCTAGGATAACTCCAATTAGATAATTTGTTTGTCTTTCGGCAATGGTGCTGACAGTCTTTAAATAATCCAAATAGGAGTAAACAATAATGGAAACATTAATATCGCCCGAAAAGGCAAGCGAAATACTTGGCATTACTGTTAAGTCATTAGCTAATAGTAGATACACAAGAACAGGAATTGACATTCCATATATCAAACTAGGCAATAGAATCAGGTATCAAGAATCTGACCTAATAGCTTACATAGCAAAAAATAAAACTAATAATACTGAAACCAAGGAGGTCTCATGAACAACACTAATAATGATATAAATAAATGTAACGAGCACATGTTTGCTCATTTATCTGATGATGCAACGGACAGTATTCAAATGTGGATGGCTGACTGTTGCGGAGTGCACACAGACCCGCTATCTTCTCATAGCACTACAGATGCTTCAGAAATGTATGAATCGTACAAAAACTGGAAACTATTTGAAGATGACAGTGTTATGAGTGAACGCTCATTTCATAAACAGATGGCCGAATATGGCCATGTACCAAAAGCAACTGATTCCGATTTTATCTATATCGGTATTGATTTAATACACCCGTTTTTCTAAGGAGGAAATTATGGAAAACACAAAAAAAACCCCGTCTTCACACGGGGCTAATGAAACACCTTTAAGCAAAAGTAAATCACATGGTAATTATACCAGGCCTTTTCTGACCTACAAAGAATTATGTGACTCTACTCAAACAGCATCCCAGGAGAATCACAATGGCAAATAATAGAAGCGAACATATAAAATATTACATACTCGGAGGGCAGGAAATCTTCCCTTGTGAAGTCAATGGCAAGAGTCCGATAACTACTAACGGTTACAAAGATGCATCATCTGATCCTAATCAAATCAAGATATGGTGGGAGAATCACCCTAATGCTAACATAGGTCTAGCCACAGGCAAAGATGCCAATTTAGTTGTTATCGATGTTGATGTAAAGAACGATGTTGGGGGCATGGAAAGTCTTGAACAGTTAGAAAATGAATGTGGTCGATTTGACACTCTTATGGTTCATTCACCTTCAGGCGGCAGGCATTACTATTTTAAATACCCACAGGGTAATCCTAGTATAGGATGCAGAACAAATCTTAGGTCGGGAATTGATATACGTGCAAATGGCGGTTACATCATTGCAGCTGGATCTACTATTGATGGTATTCCTTATCAGTTTAAAGATAAAGATAAAGAAATAGCTGAACTACCTGATGAGCTGCTTAAGATTTTAACTACGAAAAGTATTAAGCCTAAAAGTATAAGTAGAAATCAAGTGTATAACGCTTCTCAGAAAGATGATCTTATGGGAATCAAAAAAGGTAGAAGAGATGACACTATTTTCAAACATTCATGTGTACTGAGAGAAAATGATGTGCCTTATAATATAGCAGAAAGTCAAGTGCTTACTATTGCTCATAATTGCATACCGCCTTTTTCTGACAATAAGGCTATCAAGTGCCTACGCAGTGCATTTAGCAGAGTTAAACCTAAGCCAAAAAATCCTACAGATGTGGGTAACGCTGAAAGACTTATCGCAGCTTATGGTGGTGATATTAGGTATGTATATGAGTACAAAAGCTGGATCTATTGGGAAGATAATATTTGGATTTCCGATGAAACTGGTCACATGAACAGGCTTGCCAAACAAGTAGCGAAATCTATTTTCTTAGAAGCTGAGAATGAAGAAAATGAGGATATACAAAAAAGATTGTACAGCCATGCATTTTCTTCAGAAAACCTAAAGCGACTGAGCTCCATGGTTGATGTGGCCACAACTGAAAAAGGCACAACTATCTCACAATCTACTTTAGATAGCGACAAATACCTATTGGGTGTCAAAAATGGCACTGTAGATTTAAAAACTGGAAGTCTTATTTCTAGCACCAAGAGCCAGATGATCACCAAGCAAGCAAACGTTGATTTCGATGTAGATGCAAATTGCCCAGTATGGAAGAATGCACTTAGTCAGATGATGGATGGAGATCAGGATGTAGTTGAATATCTACAAAGAGCTGTTGGATATTCTTTGACTGGTGACACTCGAGAGCACCTTTTATTTTTCCTTCATGGATTTGGTGAAAATGGCAAGAGTGTGTTTATCAACATCATTCAGAAGCTATTGAATGATTACGCTGCGCAAACGCCTGTTTCAACCATCATGAAAAAGGCTAAAGGAAACATACCTAATGACATTGCACGTTTAAAAGGCGCCAGGTTTGTCTCAACTACTGAAACAGAAGAAGATAGCCGTATTAGCGATGCTGAAATCAAACACATGACGGGTGGCGACATTGTTACAGCTAGATTTTTACATAAAGAATACTTTGAGTTCACACCACAGTTTAAGCTATGGGTAAGTGGTAACTACAAGCCTATTCTAGGGGAGGATCATGGCATCTGGCGTAGAGTCATCCTAATACCATTTGAGGTTACTTTTGATGAAAAAACTCGTGATGATCAACTAGAGAATAAGTTACTGCAAGAGCTTCCAGGTATTCTGAATTGGGCAATTGAAGGCTGTATTAAATGGCAAAATCAAAGCCTTAAGAATAATCCACCTAAGAAGATATCTAATGCTACAAATGAGTACAAATCTGACAATGATAGAATTGACAGCTGGGTATACGACTGTTGCTTAAAAGATCTGTCTTCTAGTGCAAAGTCTACTGAACTATACGAATCTTTCAGAAACTGGGCAGTTGCTAACGGTGAATCAAGCATGAGTCATCGCACATTCTCTCAGAAGATGGTTGAGCGCAGATACGCTAAAAAGCGTACCAATGCAGGGGTTGTATTTATCGGCATCAAACTACCTGTGAGAGAATAGTGTAGCTAGTGTAGCTTGTGCACCCTTTTTGGGTTTTATTTTCAAATCAGTTTTTTGTATAGATTTAGAAAAAAACAAACTAACCTGAAACGGGGCTTATCCTACACAAGCTACACGATTAGTAGAAAAAATACTCGACCTAAGGGCTAAATATGGCTTTTGGGTCGTTTTACGTAAACAAACTTATTTATATTAATTTTCTTTTATCGCACTAATACTACGAAATTATATGTTTAAGCTTTTCAAGAATTTTCACCATGGCATAAGTATCAAGTTTGCAATATTCTAGTAATGCAGTTTTGGTTTTAGCAATCTCATCTATATCTGTCGCCTCACCTAGTTTAATAAACATCCTCATGGCGTCTTCACCATTCTGAACTCCATCAAGATCACCATATGCTTTTTGCATTTCAGGAACAATTGCTGGTAAAGCATACTTTAATCCGTAATAACCTCGCATTTCTGGCATCCAGTAATCGCCATCTTGAAAAGGTGTTGCTAGATCAATAAAGTTATCATGAATATTCATTAGGTGATCTGCATAAACTGGATAGTTATCTGCTAGCGTGCGAATAATGCTCTTTTCAAAACTTATATTGAATGCCATTACACAGGCGTCTTTAGGTATATCCTCAACCATGCGTTTTGCTATTGCCTCTCTTGAGTCTTGCCCAGGGGTTGCTAAATACTCTTTGTGTTCTAACGCTCCATCTTCTTGTTCAATATGTAACGAATACTGAAAAGGAAACTTGCCGTAGGGTTTCATACCTTCAAACTTTGGTATTGCTGGACCAAGTGTTTCAAAATCAAAATGATAAATAGGATAGCTAATCGAATCAATAAAACTCTTGATTGCATCTTTGTTAATTACAGGCCTCTGAGCCTTCCACACAGCAACTTTATGTTGCTGAATGTCTGTAAGCTTCATAGTATCTGGAATATCTTCAACAGCCACAATTCCGTCTTTATACAACTGTACAGATTTTGGGTTTTTATTCATTTGAAAGATATTGAAAACAGAATACTCAGGAATGTTTCTTTGCTGCTTCCAGCAATAATCTATAGCATCACATGGATAAGGCTTCTTGCAATGCCTTCCAATATCGATATCTGGCTCGTTTACCCTGTCTGTTAGTGTTTCTCTAAACTTGCCTAAAGTGGCAGGAATATCGCCTTGTAAGGCAAGCACATCATCTGTAACTTTTACATGAGTAAATAATTGTCGCACATCCAGCTCATCACCACGAATATAATCAGTATTAAGAATAGTGATATAAACATCACTAACGTCATAACCTAGACCGTTTAATACATAATATTGAATGGATGCATCGTGCCTGAAAATGTCTTTAGCTTCAGTAGAGCTTTTAACTTCATAAATTTCAAAACTACCATTAGATTTTTTATGCAATACATCAACCATCACAAGCACGCCATCGTACTCAAAAGTGGCTTCATAAATATCATTTAAGCCTTCATTTAGCCACTCTTGCGTTAAAGTAATCTTTTGTGAAAAAGTTGTACCTTTAAAAGGAATCTCTCGACCACCTGGAAATAAATCACAAGCTAAGTCGCCCACAGTATTACCCTCCTTAAATCTTGCCATTGTGGCGTCATCAGGTGGCGTTAAAACGGCTTTATTGTATTTCTTGAGCCAGAGTGCTTTCTGACATTGAAGTCCTTTGGTGTAGAGGGATTTTGATAGACTTATTTTCATTTTATAGCACTCAAATAAGATTGAATTTAGAGTAATCTAGAAAAAAAGATCATGCTTATCAAATGCTTCTTGCTGCTCTTTTGACAACATCTGGTATTCGTCATAAGGTTCATCACCCTCTACAGCTTTAATTAATAATTCGATCTGTCTATCAATATTATTCCACAACAATCCTATCACGTTAGGCTCTACACCGTATTTCTCTTTGTGTAGATTTCTTAGGTTTTGCATTGCATCCATTTTCTATCTCTAATCTTTATACAGTATTGTGTGACAATCAGCACATTGCCAATCTGGATCGTTAATCTCTTGACTGCAGCCGCCTAATATCACTTTACCAGCTTCTGAATCTTCATACAGATCAACTCCAGGGTATCCATAAACAATATTCAATATATTGTTTAATTTGCAAATTGGGCATTTCTTTGGCTTGACTTTAAAATAATGCCTTTCCATTAATATTCAACTCTTTGAAGGGTGTTTTTCACCATTCTTAATAATTTTGTCTGCAACAGCTTTTTCAAGATCAACATTAAGCTTATCGGCCATACGTATTAGATAAATCATAATATCTGCCATCTCTTCTTTGACGTGTTCACTTTCACCAGAGCTCATAATCGCTTCAGCCTGCCCTGGTGTTAGCCACTGAAAGATTTCCACCAGTTCTGATGCTTCTACTGATAGCGCCATGGCAAGATTTTTAGGATTGTGGAACTGATCCCAGTCTCGTTCACCCGCAAAGTCTGACAGTTGTTTTTGTATGTTATTTATGTTCATATTTTTTGTAGCCTATAAAACCGTTCCGGCGGAACACTTTTTTATCTTATTAAAAGGGTACCGTTCCCTTTTATTATTTATTCTTGATAAGTTGTTTTAAGCAGCTTGACATACGCCAAACCTCGCTTAACACCCAATCCACTATGCAGACTAACAACAGGTGATTTCACCCTGTATTTGAGATTTAGCTAGTACTTCCAATCATCATGCCTAACTGGTAAGAGATTTAGCTCATCACGATAAAATCGCCACTTCGGCATATACTTATCCATCAGCTCGACAAACTTGTGATTATGTGTAGGTTCAATAAGATGTATCATCTCATGCACAACGATATACTCAAGACACCCCAGTGGTTTTTTAGCTAACTCTAAATTAATTCTTATATGGTTATTTTCAGGTGTGCAACTCCCCCATCTCGTCTTCATCTTTCGCACCGAGACTTTAGATATTGAAACATTTAATACCTTCTCCCATTTATTAATAATTGATGGCAATGTATCTTGTAGCTGTTTTCGATACCACTCATCTAATACTTGAACCTTTTTTATTGCACTGGATCCAGGCCGAACCTGAAGTGTTAATTTAGAATGAGATAATGTAACTTTGGGTGGCTCATTAGCCTCCAATAAAGTTAACAAGTACCTCTTTCCATTAAAATAATGACTTTCTCGATTGACACAATCTCTTATTGATTCACGCTCTTGGGAGAGCAATTTTGTTTTTTGTTTCTTTATCCAATTTAACTTTGAGATAATAAAAATTCTTAAATTCTCTAATGTTATGCCTTCTGGAGCGGACACCCTTACATGACCATGAGGTGGATACACACTTAAGTGTACATTTTTTATATCTTTATGAACGACCTCAACATTGATATCATTCAACTTGATTATTGATGTGTTAGTACTCATCTTGCTGCCTAATCACATCAAAGATTAATTCAACTTTATCCTGATCGTTTACTACATTAAAGATAGCTTGTTTAATTTGATTTTCTTTGGCTTGATTGCCATGCCAGCCATCGCTTTTAGTCTGCAATACAACAGTGTTGATTTTTAGGGCGAGTGATTCGTCTTGATCAAGATTATTAAACAAAGCTACTTTTGCCTTGGTGTTTAAAGATGTCGGAGTATCGTCAGACTTGCCTTTGCTAACATTAATTGCTAAAGCAGCTATATTTCTTAAATACTCCTCATACTCATCAACAGCCTCTTTTCGCTTCTTAATAATTTCGTCTAACAAGGTTGACATCTCTTCAAAAAAAGCAGGATCGAGAAGGTGGTCTTTAATAATAGTGCTACGTATGTTGTTCTCAATTGTTTCTGCAGCTGCATTATTGCCACGCATACCTTCAGGCAGTTCATTGATTGCATCAGCTATACCGCTTTTGACAATAATGTCAATTAATGACATGCCATCAAATGGAGATATTACTTTGGAATCTTCAGCGTATATGTAAGTATCTAATAGATGCCTCATATCAGCCTCATAAGGCTTAAGATCAGTTATTTCTCCGCTTGCTTTTCTAATCACCTCTCGCAAGTCAATATAATGCTTTACACGTTTCTCAATATGACCGATCTCACTTACACTGTACTCAGCGCCTTCCATGTCATCCTTAATATTAGCGTAAGCCCTAATCAGCGCAACAATTGACTTATATAAAGCTGTACGTCTACCCTCTCTAGACTTTAAGTCTTTTGGGATCTCGGTGTTGCCACAAAAGTAATGCATGTACTCCAGATCTCCCTTTGGAGGCTCTACCTTCTCGCAAAGCAATTCTAATGCCTCAAGCGCATTGTCTAATCGTTCACGACCTACTTTTAAACGGCTTTTTAGCAAGACATCAACATCCTCGGCATCATAATTATCATAATCTAGCTCTGAAGTGTAAACAGCAACAGCATTTTCCACCTTCTTAAACAAATCTTTATAATCCACGATATAGCCAAAATCTTTATCATCAGTATCTAATCGGTTAACTCGACAAATCGCCTGAAATAAGCCATGATCTTGCATAGATTTATCTATGTATAAATAAGTACAACTTGGTGCATCAAATCCAGTCAAGAGCTTGTCAACCACAATAAGAAGCTTCATATTAGCTGGCTCATCACTAAACTGTTGCTTAGCTACGTCTTCATAAGTCTCAGTCTTGTTGGCCCCAGGTTTAGCTTTTATATCCTTCAGTAAAGCATCATAAATCTTAAAAATATATTCCTTGTCAGTTTCGGTATTTGCGCCTGTATCCTCGGTATTAATATCGCTAGTGTGTGGGTTGTATGACGTAACTACAGCACATTTATTTTTTAGCTCGGTACTTTGAAACAACTCATAATAACGACATGCCTCAAAGATACTAGAGGCTACCAATATAGCGTTACCTTTTTCAGAACTTAAGCGTGGCTTAACGCTAAAATCAAAGACAACATCTGCAACAATCTTATCCATTCTGGGTTTGCTGCTAAGCAGATTCTGCATAGTGCCCCATCTCTGCTTAAGAGCTGCTCTTTGAAAGTCGTTCAAACCGTTTGTTTTTACCCTAAACCATTCGTCTATCTTCTTTGGAGATCCGAGCTCTTGATTTATATCTCTTGCCTCATAATTCAGATCAAGAATTACGCCATCTTTAACAGCTTCATTGTATTTATAAGTATGAATATACTTGCCGAACACTTCCAAAGATGTCGCCTTGTCTTTCTTTAGTAGTGGAGTTCCAGTAAAACCAATAAACACAGAGTTAGGCATAATTGCTTTCATTACTCTATGCAACTTACCACTTTGAGTACGATGACACTCATCAACAAACACAAACAATTCACCTACTACCTGACTAGGCTGACTTTGAAGATCATCAATAAATTGCTCAAAATTATTAACATCTTTTTTGCCGAATTTTTGAACTAATGAACAAAGTAAGCGTGGCGTTGCTTGACTAAGCTGACTCATTAAATCGTTGCCACTTCTTGTACGGCAAATCTCTTCTCCAGAGTTTTTAAATACTCCTTCAATTTGTTTATCCAACTGATCACGATCAGTCACCACTACGACTCGTGCTTTTGGATTATTCTCAAGAATCCATTTAGCTAATAGCACCATTACAATACTTTTGCCACTGCCTTGAGTATGCCAAATAATCCCACCTTCTTTGCGACGCACATGTTCTTGCGCCGCCTTAATACCAAAATACTGATGCACTCTTGGTAGTTTCTTAACACCTGCATCAAATAATACAAAATCATGCAGTAATTCGATAAAGCGTTTTTTATTACAAATCTTACTTAGATACTTATCTAGTAAATAACCCGAATTGTCAGCAATATCTTCTTTCCACTCTAAGAATTTCTTTTCAGGGGTGCCGATTGTTCCATACTTCAACCCTTCTGTATCGTTACCAGCAAGTACAAATTGCACTGTTGAAAAGAATGGGCCAATAAATTCTGGCTGCTGATTAACTAAAGACTGACGGATACCATCACCAATTGATATGCGACTATTTTTTAATTCTAATACTGCTATCGCTATGCCATTGATATATAGTACTATATCAGGACGTTTCTCATGATTACCATATACTGTTACTTCTTCCGCAACATGGAAATCATTGCTTTCTGGATTCTTCCAATCAATCAACCTGACTGTATCAGTTGGTAATCCAGCTTCTGTTTTCACTTGTACGCCATAACGCAGCAATTGGTAAACATCTTTATTGTTGTGATAGAGGTCTTGTGCATGATTATTAGCAGCCCCCTGTAACCTATCTAGGGCTTTACTAATGTGGATTTCACTGTATCCAATACGACTCAAATATTGACGTAACTGTGGAACCTCAATATTGCTATTATTAGACTTATCTTGCAAATCACCCAGGTAAGAATAGCCCAATTTACTTGCAAAGAGTTTTACAACACGATTTTGTGTTGGCCGTTCAGCTTTGCTTACGTCTCCAGTCATACTAATCGTATTTTTCCAGTTAATAAATTTTGCATCATGCCTTGTTTTACTTGCTTAGCCTTAATCAGTTTACCCTTTAGGATTGAAATTTCTTCATCCATATCAGTAAGAATATCGGCAATACGAGTTTGCTCATTCTCATCATTTGGAACAAAAATATTCAAATATTGGAATTCTCCAATCCAGTGTCGTTTGTGATCACCAAGAGGATAATCAATCATTTGTAATACTTCGAAAATAAATCTTAAATTTACTTTTTCATTTTTTCTCTTTAATATTTTCATAGCTGATGACTTTGCTTTAAATGGAAAATCTACAAACTTACTAGCAGTAGTAAAATCATCAAAAATAATTACAGGAAGGTCAAACTCATAAACTCCAAACTCTTCGTTTGTATAGCCTAATACAAATGTTTTTCCAGCAGTTAAGACAGGAATACTATTGTTATCATTATATTCCGCACTAGATACTAAATAGTTCGTTGGTTGTTCATAGTTCAGAAAATCCCCTAATTTTTTAACCTCCCATCCGTCTTTTAATTTACCATTTTTATACGGATTAAGCAATGTTTGTATTGTGCCTTGTTTAACGTTTTGTTTTTTCGCAATTAAACTGGTGAGAGATTGAATCCAAGTATCGGTACCACTCAAAGCATTAGCAATAGCAACCTGTTCAGAATGTTTACTAGGCATGCAAATATCAATATTTTTTATTATAGTCAGGTTCAAGCTACCTCTACCACTGTCACCAGTCGAGAGTGAACGTAACTCGTTATATCTGTTGTCAAGATTATGATAAAGGAACTCATTTGAAACAACAGATGATGGATGAATTGCTGCAATCGATTGATTTGTACAAATATCTATGTAGTTTATTGCAGCAGTGCCTCGAGTTTTTCCTTGTCCGGCCAGACCAATAAGAACACACTGCTTTGGTAGTATTTTAGTTGCAGAATTAGCCAACCCTTTTTGAGTTATTCTACCAACAACATCAACTACTCTTTTGTAGTTTAATTCTCCGGAGCTCATCCATTTTATTTCACCTCCCCAGTAATCACCTCTAGATGTACTTGGAGTTCCTCCAGAGGTTACATTTGCAAAATCACCAATTTTTTTAATCGTCCAATCGTTGGGGATTATGCCGGTTTCAGTCTGTTTGCAACCTTCTCTTAATTCCACAAAAACCCCATTCTATGCAAGTGTTCGTTAACTGCCAACTCTAACGTCTCAACTTCATTATTTTGTTTAGGTAGTGGCTTTTCATATCTCCCTGCAAGCTCTTTAATACGTTGAGTCAAATGCTGACTAATACGATCCATCTCTGAGTGTATATCTTTTTCAATAACTGCCAGCCATTTATCTTCAACCACTAATTGCTTAATCTGCTGTTCAGTCAGCGAAGGATAAAACTCAATCAAATTATTGTCTAATTCTATCGTTGCTTCCTTTATAAATTTTTTGGTTTTAGCTTCTTGGGTCATTAGATCTAGATACTGGTTTAAAACACCTTTTTCATCTTCACTATCGGTCTCATCTTTAAGCTCTTTAAGTCTTTTATTAACATTGCCTTTGTTGACTTTTTCCAACTCAGAGAAAGCACCATCTTCACCGCTATGTTCTTCTTCTAGTTCAGTCTTCTTAGCACCTAGACTCTCTAATTCAAGATTCAATTTGTCAATAGATTTCTGCTCTATAGAAAAATATCGATCAACCACTAGTAATTTTGGAATTAAATCACAAGCCCAACCTTTGTCAACTTGCTTGCCTTTCTTATTGGTTTCAATTACACGATAAGTATCAGAATTCCAACCATCCTCTGAAATTATGTAACAATCATCTTGCATCACATCAATCCAATAATTCATCAAATGCTGATAGACATCATATTTATTAATCAGTGCTTTTCCTTGGTATGCGACTAGCATTTCTTCGCTAATACCTTCGATAATAGCTTTAGGATGTAACTCTTTCTTTAATGCGTTAAGTTTTTCTGCAACACTATCCTTCCACGTAGTAAATACATTATTCATATCACTCATATAATGAACAAATTCAGGGTGCTGGTATATTGATTGCTTAATCTCTTCCTTAATAATTTTTAAAGTTAAGTAACGATCACTGCGAGTAGCTGTGCTAAACAATTCACTCTCTAAGGTTGGAAAAATATCCCAATAGTTTTGTAATTCATCAATATCTAACTTCGGAATATCACCCAGTAAATGTGCTTCAATATCTTGCAAGTCTTCCGTCTTACTACTGTCTATATAACGAGGTATGTTGAGATTAAAGTCATTTTTCTCAATATCAGAGAGTGAAATAATCTTACTGTACCCTTCAATTTCAATTTGCTTTTCAAAGACATCAACAATCTTGTGAATATCCATCTCTCTAAGGCGATTTTTATTACCGTCTTTTAGAAATCCTTTGCTCGCATCGATCATAAATATACCTTTACGATTTTGAGCATTTTCCTTATCGATAAATACAATACATGCTGGAATTCCAGTTCCATAAAAAAGGTTAGCTGGTAGACCGATGATGCTTTTTATAAAGCCCTTATGAATGATATTTTCACGTATATCAGCCTCAGTATTCCCTCTAAACAAAACGCCGTGCGGCAGAATACAAGCTCCCTTACCTTGGCTTTTAAGAGAGCGAATAATGTGTAATAAATAAGCGTAATCACCATTTTTTGTTGGGGGTATGCCAAAACCATCAAACCTATCATAAATATCGTTCTCTGGCTCCACTCCAGTCATCCATTTTTTATCACTAAATGGTGGGTTTGCTACTACGTAATCAAATGTCTTGAGTACGCCTTGTTCGTTAAGAAATAAAGGTGTAGACAACGTATTTTCACGCTTAATCTCTGCTGTAGGATTATCATGCAGAATCATATTCATTCGAGCAAGGCCACTAGTTGCGCCATCCTTTTCTTGCCCATAAAGGGTGACATCAGTGTTAGCCTGATCAGAAATTTTTAATAACAACGATCCTGACCCACAAGTAGGGTCATAAACTGTTGTCGATGTTGTGGTAGTCGCTTTGCCAATGCCAATAATCTTAGCCATAATACGGCTAACTTCAGCAGGTGTATAAAACTGCCCCTTACTCTTTCCACTTTCACTTGCAAAATGACGCATAAGGTACTCATAAGCATCGCCCAAAATGTCGTCACCCTCTGCTCGGTTTTTGCCGAAATCTAGAGCTGGATTTTCAAAAATAGCGATTAAGTTGGTAAGTCTTTCTATCATGTCCTTACCACTACCTAACTTCTCTGGATCATTAAAGTCAGGCATACTAAATAGCTTGTTAGCATCTGCTAATGGAGCGATTATCTTTTTATTAATATCGTCACCAATAGTGTCTTTGCCTTTGAGTGCAACCAAATCATCAAAACTTGCACCATTAGGGATTGTGATTGGTGCATACATCACTCCTGCATACTTATCACTGACGTATTTAATAAACAGTATTACTAATACATAGTCCTTGTATTGACTTGCATCCATGCCACCGCGTAGCTCATCACAGCCAGCCCAAAGAGATCTATATAGTTCTGATTTTTTTATTGCCATTTATCTTATGTCTATTAAAATTTATTAA
>Ga0209362_1002077_pt1 | contig 15205 bp, 18 predicted proteins | sample SaaInlV_165m_DNA_FD_184680 | JGI IMG/M metagenome (GOLD analysis project Ga0209362, IMG submission 184680) | Marine microbial communities from expanding oxygen minimum zones in the Saanich Inlet - Saanich Inlet SI037_S3LV_110m_DNA (SPAdes)... | ecosystem: Environmental > Aquatic > Marine >...
CAATTGGATCTCTACTTCCACCAATTACTAATGCTTGTTTAGCTCCCATATCTTTACATCTAGAAATATAATCTTTCAGTTGAACTTCATCTGTAATTGATCTTGCTGGAAAATGTGGAACAGGGTTAAATCCTTTTTTAACTAACTCACCTGTTTGGTCAGCTGTCTCTGTATAGTCTCCTCCTGGAAGCATAGTCACATAAACATCCTTAACAGGAGGCAATGTATTTAAATCTGTGTGAGGCCCGACCTCAAGTGAAAAATTCATTTTTCTCGATGATTATCATTTTTATAAAAGCTGTCAAAGAAATTCATCTAGTGAAAAAAGAAATTTATTGCGAAAAATTATACCCATGATATTTTTTTGAAATGGCTGAAAATATCAAAAATCTTGACCTCTCAGAGGTCTTGGATATTGAGAAAATTGAGGCGGTCAATCAGCCAATTGAAAAGGCTAATGGACTACCAAATGAGTGTTATACGAGCCAAGAATACTTGACAATTGAAAGAGAGAGAATTTTCAAGGATAAATGGACTGTAGTTGGAATAGGTAGCTCAGTACCAAATTCAGGTGATGCTTTACCATATAATCTACTTGGAATACCTTTGATTATTCTTAGGGATAAGGACAAAAAAGTCAGAGTGTTTCACAATGTGTGCAGCCATAGAGGTTTTAAGCTTTTGGATAAACCCTGCTCCTTAAAAAATGTTTTAAGATGCCCTTATCATTCCTGGTCATATGATTTTAAAGGTAAGTTAGTAGCCACTCCACACATTGGTGGGTTAAACGTTCACGAATCACACAAATTTGATAAATCTAAAAGTAATTTAAAAGAAGTTAGATCAAAAGTTTGGATGGATATAATATTTATTAATATTAATAATAATGAAGCAGAATTTAATGAATATGTTAAACCATTAGAAGACAGATGGTCAAAGTTTATTTCTAAAGAAGATCACGATTTACTGTTTCACTCTAAAGATCATGGATACTTCAGTTTAGATGTAAATAGTAACTGGAAATTTGCAATCGAAAATTATTGTGAAAGCTATCATTTGCCAACAATTCATCCAGAATTAAACAAAGTATCAAACATAAGTGATCACTATCACATCCAAGGGTTGCCAAATAGATTTGCAGGTCAAGGTAGTAAAAAATATGATAAATTAATTAAAGGAAATAAAACTTTTAATAATTTTAAAAATTGGCCTAAAGATTTAAGTAAAAACTCGGAGTATATAGCTTTATTTCCCAATGTTATGATTGGTTTACATATAGATCATTTTTATACATTTTGGTTAGAGCCTATTTCAACAAATAAAACCAAAGAACACTTGGCGATGTATTATGTTGGAGATAATAGTGCTAATGGAAAAGAGTATAAAGATATGAGAGAAGAAAATTCAAGATTTTGGAAAGATGTTATGTCAGAAGATATAAAAGCCATTGAAGGAATGCACGAAGGTAGAAATTCACCAGTATACAATGGAGGAAATTTTTCACCAGTGATGGATAACCCAACTCATCAATTTCATAAATGGGTAGCAGGTAATCTAATATAAAAATGAAAATTATTTTAATAATGGGTCTACCAGGATCTGGAAAAACAACATTAGCTAATGAACTTGGTCCAATGCTAAATGCTAAAAGATTAAATGCAGATGAAGTTAGAAAAAAAGCAAATGACTGGGATTTTTCTAAAGAAGGAAGAAAAAAACAAGCAAAAAGAATGGCAGATTTTGCATCAAAATTAAAAGATGAAGGAAATTTTGTTGTAGCAGATTTTGTTTGTCCAACTCCTGAAGCAAGAGAATTATTTCCTGCAGATTTTATTATTTGGGTTGATACTATTAAAGAAGGTAGATTTGATGATACTAATAAGATGTTTGTTAAACCAGATAAGTTTGACTTTCATGTAACCACACAAGATGCTAAAAATTGGGCACCAAAAATTATAAAGGAGATAAAATAATGGCTTACGAATGGGATAACAAAAAACCAACTGCACAAATGTTAGGAAGATGGCAACCTTTTCACGAAGGTCATTATACTTTATTTAAAGAAATTATTAAAAAAACAGGTCAAGTTTGCATTCAAATTAGAGATGTCCAGGGCGTTGATGATAATCCTTTTGATTTTGAAACTGTTAAAAAAAATATAGAAGAAAAACTTAATCCAGAATTCGAAGGCCATTTTAAGATAATGATGGTACCTAATATTACAAATATTTGTTATGGAAGAGGTGTTGGTTATAAAATTGAAGAAATTGAACTTTCGAAAGAAATTCAAAAAATCTCAGCTACAAAAATTAGAGCTAAAATGAGAGAAGATGGAAAGTTATAGTAGCTTGCAATGAATGATAGACTTAAAACTATTGTTGATTTAGAAAAGTACCCAATTCAAGATCTTAATTCACCAAGTATAAAAAGTTTAATTAAAAGATGTAAAGATGATTTAGATCAGTTTAGCTGTTCTACTATTTCAAATTTCATTTTACCTCGATCTTTAAAGGTTATGAATGAAGAGTTAGAAAAAAAGATTGATGAAGTTTACATGTCTAATAAAAGTATTAATCCTTATTTATATTCAAAAGATGATCCTTCGTTACCAAAAAATCACCCAAAAAGAATATTTATGAGTCGTGACAATGGCTATTTAAATTCTAATCTTTTTGAAAAAAATTCAGAAATGAAGTTTCTATACAAGCAAGAAGAGCTTTTAAAATTTGTATCAGCTTGTCTAGGTATTTCTCCAATCTACCGTTGGGCAGATCCTTTAGCCTGTCACGCATATAATATCATGAAACCAGATGGTATTCTTCCTTGGCACTTCGATAGTTGTGAGTTTACATTAAGCTTAATGATTCAAAAACCTGAAAAAGGTGGAATATTTGAATATTGTCCTTTTATTCGAGAACCTGGAAATGAAAATTTTGATGAAGTAAAAAAAGTGCTAGATGGAGACAGAACAAAAGTACGTCAATTAAAGCTTGAGCCAGGAGATTTACAAATATTCAAAGGTAGATTTACATTACATAGAGTTACAAAAGTCGAAGGAAATAAACCAAGGTATCTTTGTATACCCGCCTATGTTTTAGATCCTTCGAGAGTTAATACACCTGAACACTCAAAAGCTATTTATGGCAAGGTATTGCCAATTCACATAGAAAGAAATAAAGCTAGATCAGATGGTTTAGCTGATTAAAAATATGAACAGCAATATTAAAATAAAAAAAATTAACAAAGACATAGCATTAATAATTATTAATGAGTCAAAAACATACAATGCTCTTTCATTTAAAAATTTAGGAGATTTAATAAAAACGTTTAAAAAACTAGATAGTGATAAAAATACCAAAGTAATAATCATTGAAGGCGCAGGAAAAGGCTTTAGTGCCGGTCATAATTTAAAAGAAGTTAATGGGTTAAAAAAAAGAGAAAAATACCAAAAGCTCTTTAATCTTTGCTCTATGTTAATGCTTCAAATTGTTGAAGGAAAAAAACCCGTTATTGCCAAGGTACATGGAGCAGCTTTTGCTGCAGGATGTCAATTAGTTGCAAGCTGTGATTTAGCTTACAGCACTAAGGATGCAATTTTTGCAACACCTGGCGTAAACATAGGATTGTTTTGTAGTACACCCATGGTTGCAGTTAGTAGAAAAGTTAACAGAAAAAGAATGATGAAAATGCTTTTAACAGGTGAGCCCATTAAAGCTAATTACGCAAAAGAAATTGGTTTAATTAATGACCATTTTCCTAATTCAAAATTAAATAATGAAGTATTAAAAGTAGCAAAAACTATTGCTTCAAAATCAAATCTTACAATTAGAATTGGTAAACAAGCATTTTATAAACAACTAGAAATGCCTTTAAGAAAAGCTTATGCCTACACGAGTAGAATGATGACATTAAATATGATGGCAATGGATGCTAAAGAAGGAATATCTGCATTTTTACAAAAAAGAAAGCCTAGGTGGAAAAATAAGTAGTGAACGAAAAAATCAAAGAAATACTTTCTAAGTATAAAACAATTGCAATGGTTGGTGTTAGCAAGGATACAACTAAAGCTTCAACAATTGTAATGAAATATATGCAAAAATATGGATACAAAGTTATTCCAGTTAACCCAAGTGCCAAAGGTGAAAAAATTTTAGGTGAAGAAGTTTTTGAAAAACTTGAAGACATTAAGATACCAATAGACATAGTTGATGTCTTTAGACCTTCTGTTGAAGCCTTCGGTTATGCTGAGGACACAATTAAAATAGGAGCAAAAGTTCTTTGGTTACAATTAGGAATAAGAAGTGTTAAAGCTAAACAAATGTTGGAAGACATGAATATCGAATATATAGATAACAGATGTACTAAAATGGAATATCAAAAAATTTTCTTAAACATAAACCCGGCTTTTCCAGTTTTACAAAATTAATTTTTTTTAAAAAAAATCTTAATCATATGAAGTAGAATTAAAAAACCATCTCTAATTTCATTAACTTTTTTAACACCACCTATTCTTGACTTTTCATTAGAACTTATATCAGCCATTCTAAGATTATTTTTTTTTGCAATTATTGGCAATTCAACACAAAGAGAGAAATCTTTTGCTTGAAGGTTTAAATTAGAAATTTTTGAAGTTTCACCTAAAACAAATGTATAAAGTATATCGCTTATGGGGAGAGAAAAAAAAATTTTACCTAGTAATGTAAAAATCTTATTTCCAATATAGGTTAAAATAGTATCATCTTCACTACTAGCATCCTTAGTATACCTAGAAGCAAATAATATATCCAAATTATTATCATTTATTTTTTTGTACATTTTATCAATTTCATAAGGATCGAAAGAACCATCTGCATTGAATATTGAAAAATATTTAGTTTTAACATTTTGTAGTCCTAACAATATTGCGTCACCATAACCTTTATTTTTTTGAAATATAATTCTTGATTTGAATTTTTCGATTGCATTTACGGTTACAAAATCTTTTTCTTCTAATACAATTACATAATTTAATTTTAATTTTTCCAACTCCATTAACACAAAAGGAAGTGACTCTGGTTCGTTTTTTGCAGGTATAATTAATGTAAGATCATCCATTTAAGAATACATATACCTTAAAATATTGAAGAAAAAATCTAATTTTAATATTGAGGTATTTTAAAGTTTATTTACTGTGTTTTTACTACCCAGGCTCTATGGCAAAAATCATCAACATTTTTTTGAATCAACGCTTTAGCAAACTGCTCAGCTTCTTTTTCTTCAAATGGACCATATTTTTTTTTAGTTTCTTTTAAAATTGTTTCAATTTTATTAGGATCTTTATGTTCACCTTCAATTACATAGAAATTTTTCATGTTTTTCTATTACAACTAGTTTGATATAAGTCAACAGTGATAAAACAACTCATAAACTTCAAAATTTTTTTAATATTTATAAGTCTAATGAACTTTAATTTTGTTAAGTCTCAAAATATTGAGACAGCATATTTTGCTGGAGGTTGCTTTTGGTGCATGGAAGAGTCATTTGAAAAAATTGAAGGTGTTTTAGAAGTAACTTCTGGTTATTCAGGTGGAAAAACTAAGAATCCAACTTACAAGGAGGTTATTTATGGAAACACAGGGCATTTTGAATCTGTAGAAATCAAGTATGATTCTGAAATAATTAGTTTCAAAAAACTGCTAGATATTTTTTGGATAAATATTGATCCATTTGATATTAAAGGCCAATTTTGTGATAGTGGATATAGTTATAGATCAGTTGCATTTTTTTCACTAAATTTTGAAAAAGACTTAATTGATAAATCTATTTCTAAAATTGAAAAAAGATTCAATAAAAAAGTAGTAACTTATGTTAGAAAATTTGATAAATTTTATAAAGCCGAAGATTATCATCAAAATTATTATAAAGAGAGCTTTATCAATTATTTAATGTATAAAAACAGTTGTGGGAGAGTCAAAACATTAAAAAAAATTTGGAAGTAAATGAAAAAAATATTTCTTGTATATGGACACTATAATGAAAAATCTTTCAATGCCGCAATAAGAGATACATTTGTAAAAGTAGCTGAAGCAAATGGAAACCAAGTAGATTCTGTTGATCTTTATAAAGAAAAGTTTGACCCTGTATTCGCGGGTGAGGAACCAGGAGAAGATGTTTTAGATCATCGAAAAAGAATTGAAAGATGTGATACAATTGTTTTAATTGCACCAATTTGGAATTTTAGAATGCCAGCTATAGTTGAAGGATGGATTGATAAAGTTTTAGCTCCACCATGGGCCTTTCGATTTAAACAATTGGTTGGTAATTATGGATATCCAATTGGAAATTTAAAGCAAAAAAAAGCAATAATCTTTTGCACATATGGATCTCCGAGATTAGCGATTACAACTTTTTTTTTAAATCTACCTATTAGAAGATTAAAAAGAGGAGTTTTTCACATGTGTGGTATTTATAATATTGTATATAGAAGATATTTTGCTGTACCTTTTGTAAGTAAAAAAAAAAGAAACCAATTTTTAGAAGATGTTAAAAAAACTGCAATGAATATATAAAATGAAAAAAATTATAAAGTTTTCTTTCTATGGATTACTTTATTTAGTTATTGTCTTTTTTTTAGCTATTATGTTCATAGTTACCGCAAAAGCAGATTTAATTAAACCAAATAATAGCATAGAGCCCCATCAAGTTATCAAAATTCAGTTAAAGAGCTTGAAAGAGAATGACAATCCCACAAAAGATAATGGTATTAAGCAAACATGGGAATTTGCACATCCAAATAATCAGAAAAATACCGGCCCATTAGCTCGTTTTAAACTTATGATTAAAGGAAAATCTTATGAGATGTTACTTAATCATTTAGATCATAAGGTTATTAAAATAAAATCTAGTGATTTAATGGCTATATTTGAGGTTACAGTTCTTGATAGAAATAAAGCGTATTATAAGTTTAATTGGCAGTTAGAAAAATATACCAAAGAGGGTCCTCTTAACGGTTGCTGGTTGACTTCTGCAGTGTCCACCCCCAGTTCTTTTGGGCTCATCAATTTAATTTAATAAGCATTCGAATTTTGTTTCGCAATTAATAAAAATTTAGTAGGAATCGCCTAATGAAAACTAAAGCAAAAGTAGTAGTAGTTGGTGGAGGAGTTGTTGGAGTTAGTGCTCTTTACCACTTAGCAAAAAAAGGTTGTACCGATGTTGTTCTTGTTGAAAGAAAAGAATTAACCTCTGGATCTACATGGCACGCTGCAGGTTTATTGCCATTATTTAACATGAGTTATTCAGTTGGACAGCTTCATAAATATGCTGTTGATCTATATAAAAAATTAGAGGAAGAAACAGGACAAAATGTTGGTTTTAGTGTTGTATCAAACATTCGATTAGCAAGCACCAAAGATAGAATGGATGAATACCATCAGTATGCAGGTGTTGCGCAAACAATTGGAGTTGATGTAAAGTTTTTAACTCCAGATCAAGTAAAAGAAATTTGGCCACTGTGCCACACAGAAGATTTAGTTGGAGCGATACAACATCCTGAAGATGGGTATATCCAGCCTGCTGATTTAACACAAGCAATGGCTACAGGGGCAAGAAATATGGGTGCAGAAATTTATAGAAATACTGCTGTAGTTGGAATTAAACAAACAAAAAAAGGTTGGATTGTTGAAACTGATAAAGGAGCAATCGAATGTGAACATGTAATTTCATGCTCAGGAAATTTTGCTAGACAAACAGGAAAAATGGTTGGTTTAGATATACCAGTAATACCTGTTGAACATCAGTACATAGTCACTGAACCACATCCTGATATCGTAAAAAGAAAAAAAGAAGGCTTACCAGAAATGGGAGTACTAAGAGATAGTGACAGTAGATGGTATATGAGGGAAGAAGCTGGTGGATTAATATTAGGGCCTTATGAAGATGGAGCTCCAGCATGTTATGTTAATGGACCAACGAAAGATTCTGAATATGAATTATTTCAAGAAGATCTAGACAGACTCGCCCCACATATAGAAGGTGCAATTCATCGAGTACCTGCTTTTGGAGAGGTTGGAGTAAAGAAAGTTTATAATGGTGCAATATGTTATACACCCGATGGAAACCCAATAGTTGGTCCTGCATGGGGATTAAAAAATTTTTGGATAAATGAAGGACATAGTTTTGGTATTACAGCAGCCGGTGGAGCTGGATGGCAACTTGCTGAATGGATAGTAGATGGAGAACCAACAATTGATATGTTAGGTGTTGAACCAAGAAGATTCGGTGACTATGCAACAAAATCTTATTTGATAGAAAAAAATGAGGAAGCATATAATCATGTATTTAAAGTTCATTACCCAGATGAAGAAAGAGGTGCTGCTAGAGAACTAAGAACATCACCTTGTTATGATAGAATGAAAAATCTTGGAGCAGTTTTTGGCCAAAAATTTGGTTGGGAAAGACCAAACTTTTTTGCAATAGATGGAATGGAACAAAAAGATGATTGGTCTTTTAGAAGATCTAAATGGTTTAAGGCAATAGAAAAAGAATGTAAAAATGTAAAAGAAAATGTGGGCCTTCTTGATATGACAGCCTTTGCAAAATGTAGAATTAAAGGTCTTGGAGCAGAAGAATTTTTAGACTATTTAGTTGCTAATAAACTTCCAAAAAAAATAGGAAGAATTGGTTTGTGCCATGCTCTTAATACAAAAGGAGGAGTTCACTCTGAATTTACAATAATGAGAGAATCTTTAGATAGTTTCTATTTAGTTTCTGCGGGAGCTAATCAAAGACTAGATCACGATTGGATCCATAAATGGATGCCAAAAGATGGAAGTGTACAATTTGAAAATTTAACAAACAGTATGGGGGTTTTGGTTGTATCCGGTCCAAAAGCAAGAGAATTAATGTCAAGAGTTTCAAAGGATGACTTTTCAAACGAAAACTTTAAATGGTTAAGTGCTAAGAATGTAAACATAGGAAACGCACCAGCAAACGCTATGAGAGTAAATTTTGTTGGAGAACTGGGATGGGAAATACATCATTCAATAGAATATCAAAATCATATATTTGATAAATTGATGGAAGCAGGTAAAGATTTAGGTCTAAAACCTTATGGTATTAGAGCAATGAATAGTTTAAGACTTGAAAAATCTTATAAACTTGTTGGAACAGAACTATCAATTGAATATTCACCTTATGAGTCAGGATTAGATAGATTTATTCACCCAAATAAAGGTAAGTTTATAGGTTTGGAAGCTCTTAATAAGTGGAGAGAAAAAGGTTTTGATAATAAATTAGTGACTATGGAGATTCATAATGTGGAAGATGCTGATGTTTTAGGAAATAATCCAATCTATGAAAATGGAAAAGTTGTAGGAAGAGCTACAGGTGGAGATTTTGGATTTAGATTAGGAAAATCAATTGCTTTAGGAATGGTTAAACCAAATGTTGCGACAACTGGTCAAAAATTAAAAATTGATATTTTAGGAAAAATGTATGAAGCTACAATATTGGACGAGAGTCCTTACGACCCTGAAAATAATTTATTGAGAGCATAATGAAAATACTAGTCGCTGTTAAAAGAGTAATTGATTATAACGTTCAAGTTAGAGTTAAAGAAGATGGAACAGGAATTGTTACGGATAACGTTAAAATGTCGAGTAACCCACCTGACGATAACGCTATTGAAGAAGCAGTAAAAATTAAAGAGTCAGGTAAAGCAACAGAAATTATTGCTGTTACAGTAGGTGAAGAAAAATCACAAGAAACTTTAAGAAAAGCTCTTGCTGTTGGTGCAGACAGAGGAATTTTAATTAAAACTGAGGGAATTGTTGAGCCGTTATCTGTAGCAAAAGCACTTCAAAAAATAGTTGATAGGGAAAAACCTGATCTAGTTTTTATGGGTAAACAAGCAATAGATGATGACTGTAATCAAACAGGTCAAATGTTAAGTGCTTTATTAAATTGGCCTCAAGCAACTTTTGCATCAAAAATTGAGATAAAAGATAAAATTTTAGAGGTAATAAGAGAAGTAGATGAGGGATTAGAGACAATTGAAGTTAATGTTCCGGCAATTGTTACATGTGATTTAAGATTAAATGAACCGAGATATGCATCGTTACCAAATATAATGAAGGCTAAAAAAAAACCTTTAGAAATTTTAACTGCTACAGATTTAGGGGTTGATACAAAACCAAGAATTCAACAAATTAAAGTTGAAGAACCGCCAAAAAGAAAAGCAGGGATTAAAGTTGCAAGTGTTGCAGAGTTAGTTAGTAAACTTAAAAATGAGGCAAAAGTAATATAATGTCAGTTTTATTAGTAGCAGAACATAACAACAAAGAAGTAAAACCTTTTACATTAAACGCAATTACCGCAGCATCACAAATAGATGGAGATGTGCATGTTTTAGTAATTGGAAATAATTGTGGAGATGTTGCAAAATCATTATCTGAAATGTCTGCTGTTAAAAAAGTATTGTGTGCAGAAGCCGCACATTATGAAAATTATTTAGCTGAAAACTTTGCAGCATTAGTTGTGAAAGTTTCAGAAAAGTATTCTCACATTGTTAGTTCAGCAAATACATTTGGAAAAAATTTGATGCCAAGAATAGCAGCAAATTTAGATATTTCACAAGTAAGTGACATTACTAAAGTCATATCGCCTGATACTTTTTTGAGACCTATTTATGCAGGAAATGCTTTTGCAACAGTAAAAAGTACTGACGCTAAAAAATGTATAACAATTAGACCAACATCTTTCGAACCTTGTGAGATATCTGGTGGATCAGCTTCAATAGAAAAAATAGAAGCTGCTGAGGAATTTTCTTTAACAAAATTCATTAAAAGAGAAGAAGTTAAATCAGATAGACCTGAGCTTGGAACTGCTAGAGTAGTAGTTTCTGGTGGTAGAGGAATGCAAAATGGAGAAAATTTTAAATTAATAACTGATATTGCCGATAAACTAAATGCTGCAATTGGAGCTTCAAGAGCTGCAGTCGACGCTGGTTATATAAGTAACGAACATCAGGTCGGACAAACAGGTAAAGTTGTTGTTCCAGATTTATATATTGCAGTTGGAATTTCTGGAGCGATACAACATCTTGCTGGAATGAAAGAAAGCAAAATAATTGTTGCTATAAATAAAGATGGTGAGGCACCAATATTTAGTGTCGCAGATTATGGTTTAGAAGCTGATTTATTTGAAGCGCTACCTCAATTCTTAGAAGAATTGAATAAATTAAATAGTATACAAAAATAATCATTACTGTAAAAATTCAATAATATGCCTAGAGAAGCAATGGATTATGATGTGGTAATCGTTGGCGGTGGTCCTTCAGGACTGTCTACGGCAATTAGACTTAAACAAATAGATCCAGAATTAAATGTTTGTTTACTTGAAAAAGCATCAGAAATCGGTGCACATATTTTAAGTGGTAATGTCTTTGAAACTAGAGCTTTAGATGAGCTATTTCCTAATTGGAACGAGTTAAATGCACCTGTTAAAATAAAAGTTTCAAAAGAAAAATTCTTATTTTTAAGTAAAACAAAATCATTAAGTTGGCCAACATGGCTTCTACCTTCGGTTCAACAAAACCATAAAAATTATATAATAAGTCTTGCAAATTTATGTAGGTGGCTCGCAGAACAAGCAGAAGCTTTAGGTGTTGAAATATTTCCAGGATTTCCTGCTAGTGAAATTTTATATAATGAAAATGGTTCAGTTAAAGGTGTAGCTACACAAGACATGGGTATAGATAAAGAAGGAAATAAAAAAGATAGTTTTGAACCAGGAATAGAGTTGAATGGAAAAGTAACAGTTTTTGCTGAAGGTTGTAGAGGTCATCTAGGAAAAGAATTAATAAAAAGATTCAACTTAAGTGAAGGAAAAGATCCACAGCAATACGGAATTGGATTTAAAGAAATTTGGGAAGTTAATGATGATAATCATGACGAAGGTATGGTTATGCATACAGCGGGATGGCCATTAGATAATAATACTTATGGTGGAAGTTTTATCTATCATGCAGAAAATAAACAATTATTTTTAGGATATGTGATTGGTTTAGATTATAAGAATCCACATCTTTCACCATTTGATGAATTTCAAAGATTTAAAACACATCCAGCAATTAAAAAAGTAATTGAAGGAGGAAAACGAATTTCTTATGGAGCAAGAGCATTAATTGAAGGAGGTTTACAAAGTTTACCTAAGATGTATATGCCTGGAGCATTATTAGTGGGTTGCGATGCTGGAACATTAAATATGCCTAAGATTAAAGGCTCTCATACTGCTATGAAAAGTGGGATGATTGCAGCAGAAACTATTTTTGAAAATTTAAAAGAAAACAAAGAACTATCGATTTACGAAGATAAGTTTAAAAATAGTTGGGTTTATGATGAGTTACACCAAGCAAGAAATGTTAAGCCTAGTTTTAATTGGGGTTTAATTCTAGGAATAATATTTACAGGAATAGATCAAATTTTATTTAAAGGAAAATTACCTTTAACACTTAAACACAAACATGCTGATCACGAAACCTTAAAACCTGCCAATGAAATGCCAAAAATTGATTACCCCAAACCAGATAATGTAATTACATTTGACAAAACGAGCTCGGTTTACTTAACAGGCACTAATCATGTAGATAATCAGCCAGTACATTTAAAACTTAGAGATCCAAATTTACCAATAAGTTATACACTAGAAAAGTTTGATGAACCTGCTCAAAGATACTGTCCTGCAGGTGTTTACGAAATACAAGTTGAAAATGATGTTAATAAATTTGTGATAAATTCACAAAATTGCATTCATTGTAAAACATGTGACATCAAAGAACCTTCTCAAAATATTACTTGGGTAACTCCTGAAGGTAGTGGTGGACCTAAATATGGAAATATGTAACTAAAAAGATAAAATTGTTCCGACTACAACTATAAGAGCAGAAAACAAGCTAAAGAAAATTAGATTTGCTTTATGTTCTTTATGTTTCTCTTTTCTTACCTTAGCTAAAAGATCATTAATATCTACTTTATTTACAATCTTCCCCACTTTAAAATTTGGGGTCTCTAGAGGAGGAAGATTACTGTTATTAGAAATGCCAATTTTTTCTGCGCTCATGAACCAACTAAAACACCATCTACAATAAAACACAATTTAACGATTGTTCATTTTGGGTTGACACTAGTCTTAATTATGTTCATTTTGGGTTAAAATATAAATTTATGACACAAAAAATCCCTCAAATATCAAACCAAATCCGAAGTGAGGACATACGAGAAGTATTAGAAAAAAACTATGCTTCGATATTGCCTGTTTGGTCACCATTACAATTGTCATGGGTTAATAGTGTTTATAAAACTTTTCATGATTATGAAAAATTTATGATCGTTATGTATTTATTGATGAACACATTTCAGACTTACGCAAAAAATTTTGTGAAGTTAAATTATGAGGAATATTTTGATCAAAATGAGCTTGAAATAGAAACAATAAATGTAATGGAAATATCTAAATCTCTTAATATACCAAAAGAAACAGCTAGAAGAAAAATTAATGAACTAGAAGAAATGGGTTCAATAAAAAGAATAAATAAAAAGATTATAATTGACAGAAACACTTGGCCAAATATCAAACCTGAAGAAACGATAAAAAGAATGACAAGATTTTTATTTACTCTTTCAAAAATATGTTTTAATGAAGGGGCAATATCTGAACCGTTCAGCAGTGAAATTTTAACAAAAACATGTAAGGAATATTTTTCATTTGTTTGGTTACTTTATTATCAAATGCAAATGCCTATGTTATTAGGATTTAAAAAAATTTTTGGTGACCTAGAATCCTTTCATGTTAATGGTATTTGTGTAGTCAATCAAGCTTTACACTCAAAAAAAAATGATAATAGTGAAATGAGTAAAGAATTTTACTTAGAAAAATATTTCTTTGCTGATAAAAAAGATGATGTAGGTGTTAACGCAATGTCTATTTCAGATATTTCAGGTATCCCAAGAGCTACGGTTATCAGAAAATTAAATAAACTGGTAAAAAATAGATTTTTAAAAATAGATAATAAGAAACATTATTCTTCAACAGGTGTTCATGGAAAAAAATTATTAGATATTCAAAAAAATACCTTAACCAATTTTTCTAAATTTGCTGCACGTATTTATAATTTAAGTTTAATAAAAAATAATTAAATTTTAGTTGCTCTTTTTTACAATATAGACAAAAAACAAAGAAGTTGCCATCATCACTAATGCGTAAGCTGCTGTAGGTACGATATAAACCATCTCATCAAATAATTGGGTTGAAACAAATACGGCCAAAGTTCCATTTTGTAAACCACATTCTAAAGATATACACTTTTGTTGCGCAATACCTGATGTAAAAAATTTTGCAACATAAAAACCTACAACCATCATTACAATATTAAGTACTAATGCAATAATACCAGCCTGCTTTATAAAGCTTACAATATTATCCCATTCTTCAATATAGATAGCAATAAATACCAAGACAAATAAAGTTATTGAAGCTCTCTGAATTAATCGAACGTTATTTAAAATTAAATTTTCAGCAAAATGTCTAATAATCATTCCTATTAAAACTGGGACAGTGACAACAAAAAACATTTTTAAGGAAATGCCAACCATAGAGAATTCTTTTGAAATATAATTGATATTCAATAAATCAATTGAAAGTAAAATAATAAAAGGAACAGATATAATACTAACTAAGCTGACAATTGCTGTAAGCGTTATTGATAAAGCGACATCTCCATCTGCAAATTTAGTCAGTACATTTGATGTTACTCCCCCAGGAGCAGCTGCAATTATCATCACTCCCAAAGCAAGTTCAAGTGGAGTATTTAATAACTTAATAAGAGCGAATGCAATAATTGGAAGAACAAGCATCTGACAAATTAAACCAACTAAAAAATCTTTTGGAAACTTAACTACTCTTGTAAAATCTTTAACTGTAAGACTTAATCCAAGCCCAAGCATTATTAAAGCTAAACCTAAAGGAGCAATTTTTGTAACGATTTCCATTTTTTAAACCTATTAGTTCATAATGGGTTTTTCAAGAAAATGATTTCTCAATTAAGATAAATCGATAGCATTTTTTTTTAACGCTTCCATTGAAACAAGCTTTAAAGTTTTTTCATGTGTTCTTTTCAAGTAAACGGGACAACCTTTTCCAGCATCAACAGCTCTTGCATACCAGCTAG
>Ga0209362_1002079_pt1 | contig 15192 bp, 2 predicted proteins | sample SaaInlV_165m_DNA_FD_184680 | JGI IMG/M metagenome (GOLD analysis project Ga0209362, IMG submission 184680) | Marine microbial communities from expanding oxygen minimum zones in the Saanich Inlet - Saanich Inlet SI037_S3LV_110m_DNA (SPAdes)... | ecosystem: Environmental > Aquatic > Marine >...
AGCAGGATTCCCACCAATAAGTATATGAGTCCGAAGCCCAGCAAGACACCTTTCAGCTTATCCTTCACCCAAAGGCCAATCGTGGACTTGTTAAACCCGAAGCGTTCCTCAACACGGAACTGACTATACCATTCGAAAGGAAGTTCGGGAACTTGAAGTAAAACAAGGATAACCGAAACGGCCAAAGCTTCTCGCCAAGGGCCAACTTCTCCTGCTCCGCCAAAAACATCGTAGGCCCACGGCAAAAAGAAGGCCACGACCAAAGCAAACACGAGGGCACCATACCATTCTTCCAATAATCCCAAGCGACTTTTGGTGAGCGAATACTCGGTGGTGCGCTGCCAAGTCTTCTGGTCACTTATTCCTTCAAGGCATTCGGGGAGAGACCCTCGGATCTTGGAAACGTGATTGGCATTGAGAAGATTTAAAAAAGTCTCCGCAATCGTTCGAAGACCTAAGAACAAAAGAATAACCGATAAGGCGTTAATCATAAGCTGATTGAAACTAACCTCCGATCAGAATTTAGTCGATGGAAAACAGGAGGCGAAAAGCATTGCCCGAAACTACATCGACGATCATAATATTTCCCCGTACGAAAGGTAAGAAATTATTTTGTTACATGAATGATACCGGAACAAAAGAATCGACAAAAGACGAACCTAGTTTCGAGGAAACCATGAAACGGCTGGAAGACTTGGTCGAATCGATGGAAAGTGGCAGTGCCCCGCTAGCTGAACTCGTCGACCGTTATGAAGAAGGTTCCAAGTTGCTCAAGGATTGTCGTAAACGTCTTGAACTAGCCGAGCTTAAGATTAAAGAAGTCCGAGAAAAAGACGGTCAAATGGTCACGAACCTAATTGAGCAAGATACTAATGAGTAATTCCTCTGTGCTTTCAACTATCACCGACCCAAAAGATCTTCGAAATCTTTCAGATGAGGAAATTGACACATTAGCCGAAGAAATCCGTGCTCGGATCATTTCCGCCACCTCCGCAAATGGGGGGCATGTAGGCCCGAATCTGGGCGTAGTGGAATTGACGATTGCCCTGCACCTCGCCTTCGATTCCCCCAAAGACAGTTTTGTCTGGGATGTTGCTCACCAAGGTTACGTCCACAAACTGTTAACTGGACGCAATGACGAGAGATTTGACAAAATCCGAAAAACTGACGGACTCAGTGGTTTCCTCACTCGCGAAGAAAGTGAGCACGATTCCTACGGAGCAGGACATGCGGGCACCTGCCTCTCGGCGGCATTGGGCATGGCCGTGGCTCGAGACCTGAATGGCGATGACGAACACGTCGTAGCCATCGCAGGCGATGCGGCTTTCACCTGCGGCATAACCTTGGAGGCTCTCAACAACATTGCCGAATCCACCAAGCGATTTATTCTCGTCCTGAACGACAACGAATGGTCTATCGCCAAAAATGTGGGGGCAATGGCTCGCTATTTCAACGAACTGATTACCAATCCAGTTTATACCCGCCTGCACAAGGACGCGGAATCGTTTCTCAATCAGTTCCCCGGCGGTCGTTCGCTGATCCGTCTGGCATCGAAAGCAAAACGCGACACCAAAGAGCTTCTAGCCCCTTCCAGCATCTTTGAAAAACTCGGCATTCGTTACATCGGCCCGATAGATGGACATGACGTCAAAAGCCTCGTCCACTTTTTCGAATTTGCCAAGGAATCGAATGAACCCGTGGTGCTACACCTTCTCACCAAGAAAGGGAAAGGCTTTCCGGTAGCATTGGAAGAGCCTGAAAAGTGGCATGGATCCGGTCCATTCGATCCCATTAACGGTCTATCCAACCCAACTGCGCCGGGATCTCCTCCGAAATACCAAGATGTGTTTGGCAAATGCCTCGCTCGCCTCGCAACGGCAGACACACGAATCGTAGGCATTACGGCTGCGATGCCCAGCGGAACGGGACTCGACGCCTTGCAACAAGCAATTCCCGATCGCTTCTTCGACGTTGGCATTGCGGAAGAACACGCCGTACTTTTCGCCGCTGGAATGGCGACCAAAGGGATGAAACCGGTTTGTGCCATCTACTCTACTTTCCTACAACGCGCATACGATCCAATTATTCACGACGTCTGTCTTCAAAAACTCCCCGTGCTCTTCTGTATGGATAGAGCCGGCCTATCTCCCAACGATGGGCCAACTCACCACGGTCTCTTTGACATCAGCTACCTGCGGTGCGTACCTAGTGCAGTAATTATGCAACCAAAGGATGAAGACGAGTTGCAAGACATGATGGCAACCGGCCTTGCCCATGACGGACCTTCCTTTGTACGTTATCCGAGAGGTTCCGGTGAAGGTGTCTCATTAAAGGAAATCCCCATTCCCATTCCCGTGGGCAAAGCGGAATTGCTTCGTGAAGGAAAAGACTTTGCTATTTGGGCTCTCGGACCTTTCGTCAAGGAAGCTTTGGATATTGCCGCACGCCTCTCGATAGAAGAAGGATTGGAAGCCTGCGTAGTAAATGCCAGATTCGCAAAACCATTGGACGAAAAACTGTTAATCAAACACGCTAAAACTTGCGAATGCCTAGTCACTCTGGAAGACCATGTCCTTTCAGGTGGATTCGGTTCGGCGGTACTGGAATTCCTAGAGAGCAAGGAATTGCACATTCCTGTGACTCGCATCGGCTGGCCCGATAAATTCGTGGATCACGCCGACTCCGTTTCCGACCTAAGAGAAGCCAACGGCTTGGGGAAAGAAGAGGTGTATAGAAAAATCCTATCTCGGTTCAAAATTGGCGGGCAAACAGAACCCGCCTTAGCCATATATGATTAAGAATGGCTCCTTTTAAGACTACCCAGAAAGAGCGCTTCACACTATCAGTCATACTTTTAGTCTCTACCCTTTTTGCATTTGCCATACATGTCTTGATCAAGTGAGAAAAAACTAAGGTAACGATTTTGGCGTAGGTTCGCTAGTTCGTGATTCTGGTTTTAATTACTCCTCGGCGAGAGAAGTCCAGCTTCCATTTAAACCCGATTAGTTCCCCTCAAGCAGAAGAGGCATCCACTCTTCGGGAGAGTATCGATACAGTTGAGCGTTCTTGGGAGAACCATAAGACCTGAGATAGAACCATGCAACTTCGTCGAAGCTATAGACATGACCTTCTCCTGTATCGGAGTTCCAATGCTGGGAACTCGTCCATAACCATCCCCGACCTTCAATCCAGAACCAGACCGAATCTGGTTGGGTACCCTCGGCAAAAACCCAACCCAAATGCTCGTGGTAAATCCAAGAGGAAACCGAAAGGCTGAAAGTACCGAACCAATTCCTTCGCCACTGACCTGCCCCTAGGTTTTCAGATATTCCCCACCAGGATGAGTCTATTTCAATGGAAAAGGACAGGCGAGTTTCGTGCTTACCGTCAGTAACGATAATTTCAATTTCTTCAACAGTACCGGAGGCATTCGTGGGAACGCCGCTTACAGTTGCGGTTCCATTCCCATGACGCTCTAATTTCAACCAACTTGGAAGATTGTTGGCGTAAAGAAGCACGACATCCCCCTCGGGATCAAAGACATTTAGGTCAAAACTATATTCTTCAAGAGGTACCGCTCTAGTGGAAGGCGAGGCGATTATAACGGGACTGCCATTACTTGAACCCACTACAAGTGAAAAAGTTTGCAAAATCGTTCTGGAGGAGTTGTCGGATGCAACAAGCGTAATGGAGTAAGTACCATTAGCATCGAAAGGAACAACACCCGAAATACTGCCATTGCCATCCCCGTGGTCTTGTAGAGACAACCATGGTGGCAATTGCATTGCAGAGACAGTAGGTACGCCAGTCCCCCAAGGACCACTTTCAAAATCATAGCGATACAAAGCGCCCCCAGTGACGAACCTGAGTGGATAGGAACGAAATCTAGTGTCGTCGACTAATGGATATCCCAGGTCCGCAATGAGCAAGGAACGTCTGGAGGTATCAATACTTGCAGTACGGTTGTCAAAAGTGGCGTCCGGCGAGACGTATCCAGCTAGGCAAATCCTATCAAACAGGCTATCGACGGCAACGGCTCGAGCAGCATCCGCCCCCACCCCACCACCTGTCTTGACCCACATAACGGAACTATTGGTATCACTAAGCTTGGCAATGAATGCATCGCTGTCTCCTCGAGAGGAAAAGGTATTCGATCCAAATTCCACGGATCCACGAAAGGAACCGGCGACGATTGGTTTACCCGAAACGTCAAGGGCTAGGTCTACAACTTCATCCGACCATACTCCACCGAGGGAAGTCACTGAAGAAAAGGCCCCATGAGGACTAATCCATGCAAGAAAGGCATCACTACCGCCACGAGAAACTATTGCATGTCCTCCGAAAGTAGACGAGTTTCGGAAATTGCCGCCAAAAAGATACGATCCCGTCGAAGAGCGAACAACGGCTCGACCTTCATCTTCACCTGTGCCTCCTGCTCGAACGGCGAAAAGACATGAACCCGAAGCATCATAATTGGCGAGAAAGGCATCACCGAAACCTAAACTGGTGACCGAGTGGTTGCCAAAAGTCGCCACACTTTCAAAACGCCCGGCGACGGCGACACCGTTATTTCCGTCTTCGGTTAGATCAAGGGCTCTATCACTATTTTGTCCTCCCATGTTTTTGACCCATTCCAGAGAACCGTTTGATCCATTGATCTTAGCTACGAAACCATCCTCGCCACCATTCGAATTCAAAAAAGAATTTCCGAATATCGCAACATCAGAAAAATGGCCTGCAAGGTATACAGAACCGTCTGGGGCAGCGTGGACAGCCTTGCCAAAATCTTCGGAATTTCCGCCGAAACTCTTAGCCCAAGTGATTTGATTGTCAGGTTCAATCCGCAACAAATATACATCGTATCCCCCAGTACTGTTAAGGTCATGAGATCCAAAAGTAGCGGTTCCCGTAAAATATCCTGCAACGTAGGCAACACCATTTAGATCAACGTCCACGGCGTAAGCGTAGTCTTGACCAAGACCTCCAAAGCGATTGACCCATTCCAGTTTCCCACCTGAATTAAACTTGGCAACAAAGGAATCCGTTCGTCCCTCCGAGGAAAGAATGACTCCTCCGATTTCAGTGGAACCAGTGAATGCCCCGACCACGAAGAAACCACCGTCGCCGGATTCCGCCACGCCATTGGCAAACTCTCCTCCTTGTCCCGGTTGCAACCATAAGGTTTCAGGTTCATCCGCAAAACCAGTCGGTTCCGACAAGCCTTTGAACACATCAAAATCAAGAGATTTGACGACTGTACCACCCTGCATATCCGTAATGCGTATTTTCGCGTTGTAACTTCCCGCCGATCCTGCAGGAGGAATCCCTGCAAGAAGCGCTGAACCGTTTCCACGGTCTTGCAAATTAAGCCAACTCGGACCGGAAACAAACTGGAAACGAGGTAGAATACCGGAATGACTAGTAGAATTAATGTCGAACCCAAATGATTGCCCCGTAACAAGCGTACCGATTTCCGGTAAAGACGAAGTGGGCAATCCATGAGGAGCACCCAATTTTAGAATTGAAAAACCGTGGGTCCCGGTTGTGGAGACTGCAAGGGAATCTATGGTCAGAGAATTTCCTATGTAGTGGGAAGCCAAATAAAGGGAACCTTCGCTGCCACTCGATAGTCCGTGAGCCGAATCGAGTGTTTCACCCCCTATACTGCGAGACCAAATCAGTTTTCCTGAAGCACCGGAAGTTTTACTTATAAAAAGATCACGGCTACCTTTCGAAACAAGAACTTGACCATCAAAAGACATTGAACCCTCGAATGAACCAAGTAAACAGGGGTTACCGAAAGGATCTAGGTCAATTCGGTCACTGTCGTCAGTGCCAACCCCACCAAAACTCCTTGCCCAAGTCAAAGAACCACTAGGGGAATATTTAGCCAGATAGACATCCGAAAGACCTGCAGAAGTGATGGAGAGTCCTTCGAAGGTCGCGGTTTCTTCGAAATTACCCGTGACGTACACCCCGGAAGAGTCAGCTACGATTGACGTTGCCGTATCGGAAGATATTCCTCCCGCATCCCTGGCCCAAACCAGCTCACCGTCATCATTATAGCGAAGAAGAAAAATATCACTTGGCGATTGATTGGACACATTGCCAACCAAGTAAGAACCTCCTGAAGGATCAACCGCCACGCCTTCGCCGGAATCATCTCCGACCCGACCCACTGAACGAACCCAAGCATAAGAACCGTCGACACCCACCTTGGCCAGAAAGGTATCCAAACCACCAAAATCCTCCAATGCCGTGGAATCGGCAAACGAGTTGGAAGAATGAAAACCAGTCCAAAGGACAGATCCGTCTGCAGATACCGAAAGGGCAAGACCATTATCATCGCCGGGACCACCAAGAGTCTTCGCCCAGAGAACAGAACCTTGGGAATCCACCTTTAAAAGGAAAGCATCACTGCCTCCCTCGGATATCAAGGAATGTTCGCCAAAAGAGATCGCTCCTCGAAACGATCCCGTGACATAGGCACTATCGTCGAGACCGATCACGACGTCGGTTCCATTGTCCGAATCAATCCCACCGAAACCAGTGACCCAAAGAGGTGAACCATCAGGTGAAAGGCGACTAAGAAAAACATCGGTGAGCCCGTTCGAATGAATGGTCGTTTGTCCAAATTGAAGCAAATCCGTAAAAGAGCCTACAGAATACACAGAGTCGTCAGAACCCAATGCGATGTTATGAATTTCAGCATTTATGGATGCGCTCGTCGCCCGCAGTGCTTGTGGATATACCGAAGGATCGGAAACATACACAACCCTAGTGAGTGGAGCGGCATCGTTGCCCGCCTTGTCCGACAAAGAATAAATAATCGGATAAGTGCCCGAGATATTGGAATTGACAGCACTCGAAACATTCACCTCCTCTGTGATATCCCCATCCGAATCATCAGAACCGACGTATCCGGGTTCGATGTAATCCTCTCCTATCGGCAACTGGATAATCGAATCGCCTATGAGAGAGATAACTGGAGGCAGGCCATCCGACACCGCAAGACCGAAAGATATTTCGGCAGTGGCATTACCATCGTCCATGGCAGTAAAAGTCACGTTACTATCGCCACGACTCCCGATGGGCGGGATTCCGGAAATTCGAACAAGCCCTTGCCCCAAGTCTTGGGAAGCTAGCCAAGAGGGAGATTCAGTGAAAGTGAAAGTCAATGCGTCTCCATCGATATCAGTCGCATTGAAATCGAACGAATAAAGCTTCCCTTCGACTGCGGCCGTAACGGGAGCTCCATACAATTCGGGTGCATCATTGACGGGATGAACGGTAACGTTCACCGTCGCATTCAATTCATCGTATCCATCCCAGACTTGGATCACGAAACTGTCGGTACCCGAATAATTTGCATCGGCGACGTAATCGAAGGTGCTAGGTCTGGAACCGTTACCTTCGATAGTGGCGGTTCCGTGACTGGGCCCTTCGCCCGGAACAAGATTCCACACCAACATATCACCATCGGAATTGCTGGCATTCAAGTCGGGAGGAGACCACGAACTGGGATTATCCTCATAAATGCTGCCGTAAAGTTGCTCGCCTTCGGCAATAACAGGGGGAACGTTCCCCGGACCGACTTCAAGAGTGAAGGATTGAAAAGCAAGACGACCCGTAGGATCAATCGCAACAAGGCTAATGGGGTAGAACTTTCCGATCATTTCATCGGGTGGTGTACCGTATATGGAAGCCTTGCCGATCGATGAGTTCGAATCATCGAGGTTCATCCAATCCTTTCGAAGACCAAAGACTCGCAGAGAGAGATTGCCTCCGTCAGGATCGACCACAGATATATCATAACGGTATTCTTGGCCTGAACGGGCGTAAGTGGGGGGAACGGAAACAAAAGCAGGTGGGTCGGGTCGAGGAAAGACAGTGACCGAAACGTTGGCGTCTGCAGTTCGATGTCCATCCGAAACTCGAACGATAAAACTGTCCGTTCCGAAATAGTTTTCGTCTGGTAGGTAAATGAAAGTATCGTTTCCATCACCAAGAGTCGCTCCCGTCCCATTGACTTCGGAGATACCGTGAGCAGCTTGTGCACCGAGTGACCATGTAAGTTGAGTCGCCCCCGAAACCTCAGGATCCGGGTCCACTGCCGTCACTAGAGGGATTTTCCAAGCAGTCGGGTTGCCGTCCTCGCTCATCGTTACGGAAAAGGGAGCGTTTGCAATAACCGGAGGATAGTTCTCAATCGAGACGGTGATAGTGAAGTTTTGATCAACGGACACATTACCATCATCCACCACAAGCGATATTGGGTATGGATTCCCGGAGGATGCCACCTCATCCCCCACTGCGGCTCGACCACGCAAAATTGCCGTGCCATTGCCCTCATCGCTAAAAGTCAACCAACTAGGTAATGTTCCGTTGTAGGATAAAGTAAGCGTGTCATTACCATCGGGGTCCGTGGTGGAAACCTCGTAAAGGTAATCCAACTCGTCGGTAATTGTCGTGATTGGCGTCCTCGTGCTCGAGAAAGAGGGAGCGTCCGCTACCGCTCGGACGGTAACGAATACCGTGATCTCATCAAACTTTTCGGAGTGTGAAACACCTTTTTGGTCAGTGACTCGAACGGTAAATTGGTCACTCCCATTGAAGTTTGCTTCGGGTACGTAAATCAGACTGTCAGGAGAATTCCCAGTTCCGGCAATGGTGGCGTTTCCATTTAAGGGAGAGGAGTTAATACTCCAATCAAGAGCATTGGTTAGATCATCCGTGGCATTCAATTCGAGTCCCAAAGCAACCCAGGTCGACTCGTTTGCATCCTCATCAATGGTAACCGTAGTGGAGTTCTGATCTAGGAGACCTTTCACAGTAATCGAAGGGGGATAATTCAGCACCTCAACCTCCAAGTTGAAAGACTGTACAGTGCTAAGATTGGAGTCATCCTTGACCGCAACCTGCACTGGATTGGGTCCTTTGTCACTGACGGATGGAACACCCGTCAATATGCTCTTCCCGTTCTCCTCGACCAAGTTCAACCATGCAGGCAACGGCAAACTCGAGGGGACAAAGAAGGTAAAATCTACGTCACCATCGGCATCAGTCGCATTGAGTTCGTAAGTATACTTTACGCCATCCTCAACCAATAAATTAGGCGTTGAGACAAAAACGGGAGCATCGGATTGCGGATCAATCGTCACTTGAACCGTCACTGTCACATATGCAATTGAATCAGTTACCTGAACGACGAAACTATCGGTGCCGGAGTAATTTCCATCAGGAACGTAACTGAAGGTCGATGGACTGGATCCCGTACCGTTAACCTCTGCGATCCCATGTGACGGTGATTCAGAAAGACTCCAGTGGAGGGGATGTCCGTCGATATCAGTCGCAGTGAGGACTGGCGGTTGCCAAGCAATGGGGTTGCCATCCTCGTCCATCGATATGTTCACTGCTGAACCTTCTGCCACTACGGGCGGAGAATTATCCCCAATCACGTTGATGCTAAAAGTCTGAGTGTCGATCAAACCTGTGGGATCCTTCACTTTAAGGGTAACGGTAACGTTGTCGTCCGCCCTTGAGGGAGTGCCGTGCAACGTAGCGTTACCCTCTCCATAGTCTGACAAGAAGAGCCAACCAGGAAAAGAACCAGTGACGTTTAGATCTAACAAGCCATCGGGATCACTTGCCTGAACAGAATAAGCATAAAGGTTGCCCTTAAGACCGAAAGCCGGGGCGATAGTATCAAAGAAGGGCGGATCGTCCTGCGGATTGACGATAACAGGCACAATAATTTCGTCAGAGGCGTTTGAGTCGTCAACGTCATGCACACTCACGATGAAAGTATCCTGCCCATTGAAATGTTCTTTTGGGGCATAAGTAAAAGTGGAGGGCGAAGCACCCATGCCCTCTACGACTGCAGTACCGTTTGCGGGTTCTTGTTTTATAGTCCAAACAAGCCGAGAGACATCCGAATCACTATCTGTCGCTGTGAGCGAATTTGAAGTCCATACAATTGGAGAACCATCCTCGTCCATACTGGCAATTGGACTGAGCTCGACACCTTGCGTAATGACTGGTGGATAGTTGTCGGGAATGACGGAAACCACGAAAGCCTGCACGGTGCTCCTGCCAGTGGAATCGGTTGCAATCAAGAAAACTGAGGAGGTGCCGTAATCAGACCACGCAGGCGTACCGGAAAGAATTGCCGTGCCATCCCCATAATCATTAAAGGCCAACCAACTCGGCAAGCCCGTCGCGGCAATTGCAATAGAGTCGCCGTCAATGTCCGCAACTTGTATTGGATAAGTAAAAGTCGTGGCTTCGTTTACGTCTGTGCCAGCTGGGGAACTGGTGAAAATCGGGGGGTCATTCACCGACTCAACGGTCACATACACATCAATAGTATCGTTGAACTCACCATCGAAAACAACCATTGAGAAACTGTCCGGTCCGTTGAAATTGGCAAACGGAGTATATTTCACTGTAGGTGTGAAACCATCACCAGTGACTGAAACCGTTCCATTGGTTTCGTTCGCATCCACGCTCCAAGTCAAGTCGCCAAAAGGAAGGGTATCGTCAATCGCTGAAATAATTGAAGACATTACAAAAGAGCTACTGTCGTCCTCGTTCACGGTTGCAGTTGTCTCGTTTGCGTCTACCCCATCTACTCGGATGACGGGGTGGAAATTGATCGGGGCGACAACAATTAAAAAGTTCTGCTCGGCTGAGCGATTGGTATCGTCAGTCACGCGAAGACTCACTGGATATGTCTCATGTCCATCCCCAATGGTCGGGAACCCGGAAAGCGTCGCGTTACCATCACCATGATTAGTGATTCCCCCACCATCCCCAGCCATCCACGCGGGCAGATCCCCCACCGCAGTAATGACAAGAATCGCTCCGTCATCATCATCCGTAGCAACGACATGGTAGGTGTAAGCACTTCCCTCGACTGCATTCACCACGGAGGTAGAGGTAAACACGGGAGCATCCGGCTGAGCGGTAACATTCACGTCCACAGTGATTAAGTCACTCATTAGTCCATCCGAAACCTGCACCACGAAAGTGTCGGTCCCGCTGTAGTTTCCTTCGGGGACGTAACTAAAGGTCGAAGGCGAATTTCCCGTACCTGAAACGGAGGCAAGACCATTAGAGGCATTCGAATCCAAGCTCCAAACAAGAATGTCACCAAAGGGGTCAGAACCATTCAATTCAGGAACAGTCCAAGCACCGTCCTCATTCATGGAAACGGATAAATTCGTTCCTTGCGTAACAATAGGAGCCAGCATCGGATAAGTGAAATCACCCCACCCCGGATTCGTGAAAAGCGTCGCCGATCCCGCATCCGAACCATTACGATCGTCGCCCGGGCTTCCCGCTAAAATCATATCTCCGCTCATAGCCACGGTATTGCCTTGAGTTTCTAGCGCAACCCCCTGAGTACGTCCCAGCATCGAGATGAACGTCCATAAAGTGGAATTTTCTTCATTTCGATACAGGTAAGAGGCACCGCCTGTTCCACTAACCCGAGAATCGACGAGGGCGTAATTCCCCGACAACGCAACGGAAGAACCAAAACCTGCGACGCCACCCACTGGAGGCGCAAGCAGTGCTTCCTGTGTCCAATTCCCGCTAGAATCGCGGCGAAATACGTAGGCAGCTCCGGAATCGGTTCCATTGCCGTCGGCTTTTATGGACCCAACGAGAGCAACCGAACCCAAAATCGCTACCGAAGTTCCGAACTCGTCTCCTGTCGTATGAACCGCAGGCAACAATTTTTGCTCCTGAGACCAAGAACCGTTTGCGTCATAGTTGAATACATAGGCCGCTCCACTATCAAGACCATTGGCATCCGCCTTGTTGGCTCCAACAACCGTAAGATTTCCATCTAAAGCTACGGAAGATCCGAACTGGTCGCTCGAGGCACCATCGGAAGCGGTTAGGTTGCCATCAGTAGTCCAGTTCCCATTCGTGAGACGAAAGACATATGCGCTCCCATTGCCTTCATTGCCCAGTAGTCCGGGTTGAATGGCCGTCACGACCAAGGCATCTCCTGAAACCGCGACCGCCTTTCCGAACGCATCAATGGCAGTGACAGGAGTAGTTAAGAGAAGTTTCTGACTCTGCATCCACGAGCCATTGGCTTCCAGGTTATACACATAGGCACTGCCTGCCTCAGCCAAGTCCCTCGACGCTCCTGCAACTAAAAAGTCATTTCCAAGGGCTACGCTACCTCCGAACAAGCTAGAAGCATTGAGATCGTTCGGAGTAACTTTGCTGGATTGAACCAAAGTTCCATTGGCGTCGCGATCAAAGACATATACTGCCCCCGTGCCGTCACTTACCCCAGTGGCACCGAGTATGGCCCGGTCACCCAACAAGGATACGGCTCCGCCAAAAGCATTGTCGGGAAGAGGATCCCGGGCGAAAACATCGCTCGATTGATATTGCCTCACTTCGATTGGGGCGAAGATGTTGTTAGAATAATTCCCGTCGTAATAATAAAGCAGAGGGGGCGTCACCGATGTAGGCCGAAATACGATGTATTCATCATCTCGGATGGCGCCATTGCCCCAAACTTCTCCACCTACGTAAGGTATTCCGGGAGAGGTTCCCAAAAATAGGGGACCGCCACTCGTCGAATTGACGTCGAAAACGTAAACGTTATCCGTAAATAAAGTTAAACGAGGACTAGGAGAGGCGAGATGCGCCCCTCCCGTCACCAGAAAATGAAGGGAGGCATTCCTGTCCATCGTGTAAGTCACCGGCGCCGTCAGCGAATAAACCGCAGTCGTATCCTCTTCATTCCCTGTAACGGTAACCGTCACCGTCACTTCATCCGTGTCATTACCATCTGCATTGCCATCGGCAACCCTAACCTGAAAGGCGTCGGTTCCGTTGAAGTCCAAATTCGGGGAATAGGAAAAAACCGAAGGGCTTGAGCCCGTTCCCGAAACGGTAAGCGTGCCATTGCCATCGGAAGCATTGACGTAATACGCAGACCAAGTCAGCAAGTCACCTTCGGGATCAGTAGCAGTTAAGAGTGGGGCTTGCCAAGGAGTTGGATACCCACCTTCGTCCATAGTTGCAGTTACCGAGGTTCCCTGAACAATAACGGGGGGATCGTTCACGCCGGGAACGATCACAGTGACTGTCGCGGTATCCGTCAAATTCCCGTCCGAGACTTGAACCACGAAACTATCCGTCCCATCGAACAATACGTTGGGGGAATAGGTAAAAGTAGTGGGAGCAGCACCTGTGCCATTCACTTCGGCTTCACCATTTGTAGGCGGCGTAAGCAAAGACCAAGTTAGAAAGCTGGCATTGTGATCGATGTCGGTGGCATTCAGATCGGGTTGAACGAGCCATGCAATAGTGGCATTCGCCTCCCGTCGCTCGGCTACGGTACCGTTGACGTGCATCCCCTGTGTGACCACTGGCGGATCGTCCACCCACAGGACGTCTATGTTTACGGTAATCAAATCGGAAGATTTCCAATCGCTCACTCGAACAACGAAACTGTCGGACCCGTTGTAGTCGAGATTGGGAACGTAAGTAAAAGTGGTGGGGGAAGGTCCGGTGCCCGAAACCGTGGCAACTCCATAGGTAGCGTTAGAGTCCAGAGTCCAAACGAGGGTGGCATCATCATCGTCCACGTCGCTTGCGGCCAAAGTCTCCGTCCAAGTGCTCGCATTGTCCTCCATAACCGTGGCGTTCAATTCCTGTCCTTGGGTGATTACGGGGGGAGCGTTGATATCCTCCACCGTGATGATAAAGCTTTGGCTAGTACTCAAATTACCGTCGGAAACGACCAAGGTAACGTTGTGGTCGCCCAGATGACCCTCCAAGGGAGTACCCGATAGAACACCGGTACCGTCTCCGTTATCAACGAAAGTCGTCGTAGGCCAGTTTGGTTTTAGGGCAGCCGTTAAAGTTAGCGGGGTTGCGTTGCCGTCGGCGTCGGCAGCCGTCACGGTGTACAGGTAAGGCACCAATGGATTGGCCTGTGCAACAGGCACCGAAGTGAAGTGTGGCGGATCGTTCACATTCGTTACGTTCAGGTCCACCCTTATGAGATCATCGATAACGCCGTCCGAAACCCTTACATCGAAACTGTCAAGTCCCGTAAAGTTTGCATCGGGCAGAAAACTGAATGTAAGCGGAGACGCTCCCGAACCCGATACGGACGCCACACCATGAGAAGCATTCGAGTCCAAGTTCCAGACTAGAAGCACCGAAGCGGTGTCTACGTCGATCGCAATCAAACTCGTCAAAGTGAATGAAGTTGCAGTATCCTCGATCACGGTAAGACTGACAGTCGCGTTGCCATCGTTAATCACTGGACGGTCGTTAACGTTCGAAACAGTTACGTTCACTGTAATGTTGTCATCCAGAAGCCCATCCGACACCCGCGCCACGAAGCTATCGGTTCCGTTGAAGTCGACAGCGGAAGTGTAAGTAAAGGTAACAGGAGAATTTCCTGTACCGGAAACCACGGCGGCGCCGTTCGAGGGCCCGGACAACACGCTCCAGATCAGACCACTCCCTATCGTATCCACATCAGTGGCTACCAATAAACCTGCGGATAAAGTCGTGGCGTTTTCCTCGGTAACCGAAAGGGCTATGGTGGCGTTTCCATCGTTGATCAACGGGCCATCGTTTACATTCGTCACGGTGAGGTACACGGTAAGAGTATCAACGGCGCCTTGGGCGTCCGTAACTTTTAGGACGAAGGAATCAATACCGTTGAAGTCAGGGTTTGGCGTAAAAGTGACAGTACTCGGCTCGGTCCCGGTGCCTTCAACGACTGCCGTCCCATTCGTCGCATTTGTATCAACGCTCCAAACCAAGGTCGCGTTGGGATCGTTGAAATCGCTCGCAGTTAAGCCCGACAAAGAGAAGGTGCTGGCATTGTCCTCCACCATCGTCACGGAAGTTGAGTTCACGTCTATGTTGTCGACCTTGATCACCGGAGAATAATTAGCGGGCAACACGACGATTGTGATCGTCTGCGTGTCGGCTACCGTTCCATCGCTGGCGTTCACCTCGACGACGTAAGCGTTGTTGCCGGCGGCGGATCCGTTCGCCTCGTAATCAGGAACCACCTTGAAGGTTAGAACCCCCGTAGTGGAATTGAGGTCGAACTTCGATTGATCCGCTCCGCCACTTATGGTGTAGGTCAGGACGTCGCCGTCCGCGTCGGTCGCGTTCACGTCGATGGCATAGGTC
>Ga0209362_1002080_pt1 | contig 15184 bp, 22 predicted proteins | sample SaaInlV_165m_DNA_FD_184680 | JGI IMG/M metagenome (GOLD analysis project Ga0209362, IMG submission 184680) | Marine microbial communities from expanding oxygen minimum zones in the Saanich Inlet - Saanich Inlet SI037_S3LV_110m_DNA (SPAdes)... | ecosystem: Environmental > Aquatic > Marine >...
CCTGTAGTCACCTGCAAGACAACGAAAAGCAATGATTATGGGCACGAAGTCGCTATCTATGACAAACAAGGCAATGAAGTTGCTCGTGTGATCTACCGGCCTCACAAGCCGCTATCGTGTGGCGCAAAATGCTGGGTCGAGAGCAAGAGTGACGTTGCCGTAATCAGGATGGATAAAGATGGCAACGAAATTAGTAAAACCAGTGTCACGTGAACTAGAAGTGACCGATGACTTTGACAACAGCGATGATGTTATAGTCACAATGAAAGTCTCAGGTATTGAAATGAGACGAAAAGGAACTTCTCGAACTCTGTTTATTCCGTGGTCTAAAATCGGCCACGTCGCTGACCTACCCGGCGCTGCTCCAGCACGGCACGTCGCAAATCCTCTCGGTTGGCTTGTTCAGAAATAGTTCTGGGTGGCGGGGCAGCAACGTCTGGCTTTTGTTTTTTCATTACGTCATTTTTACGGACGTACTTTTCAAATTCCCAGTCCTTGCCTTCTTCCAAAAATTGTATTGGCACGATAATGTCATCGTTATGTTTGCCATCCCAATACATTCTGAATGAGTCTTTATGCGGCCAATAAAGGCAACGATATCTGTGAAGATAATCTTTGATGATTAAGTTGTTCTCATAGAATTTTTCAGAGAATCTAACTTGTTGTCTGACATCTAAATCATTGGAATGTAATCCTGTTTTATCACAGATGTCTTCCAGTATTTCAGTTGAGCTTATTCCGTTTGATATTGCCGAATGAGACACTCTGCAATTTCCGTGTCCAAAATCATCTCCAACATTTGCATTGAGACCGCATAGGAATCCGCAGTCACTTTTCTCAAACATATCAACGAGTATTTCGTCAAATCCATCAAGCACCGGAACATAATCATCTTCTATGAATATGTGATGATCGAATCCGGGACAAGCAGAAAACATCCTAGCCCATTGTCCATATGAAAGACCTTTGTTGGTCATTGGCATTACAACAATTGGAGTTCCATTGTTTAATTCTTTTAGAGAGGACATGAAATCTTTGTGATCTTGAGATTCATCTAAGTTTTCTGGGTATCCAATAGTGATTTGTGACAAGTTGTGATCTATTGAATTAAGATGTTTGAGATGATCTTCCAAACAATGATTATGAGTATTTCTCAAGAATCTGGAGCCACTCCATGTTGCTAACATGTAGTTTGTTTTCATTAACTCTCCAGAAGCTTGTAATATTCACCAATTTTGAATTTTATTTTCATATTGGATGAGCAGTCTTGTGATTCTCTGTATTCAGAATGCGGGATGACTCTAAAGTCTACACTCACTCGGCAAAACCCAGTGTCATTGGATTTGTTTCCGTGCGTTAGATAGGCACCGCCGAACACCAAGGCTTCTCCGTGCTTGACCTCTTTGGCTTCGAAGTCTCCTTTGTCTTCTTCACTTTCACACCAAATGGTATTGGTGTCAAAAGCGTCTGTAAAAGGAATCCACCAATTGATCTCGCTGCGTTGATGGTTATAGTCGCCATCTTTATGCCACTCTCCTACAGCTATGTTGTTTGGAAGATGAATGCGAAACGATGGCTTGGCTTGATAAACCAAAGGTTCGTCGTAACATGGTTGAACAACTTCTTTTAAGAAGCGTGTGTACAAATCAAGGAAGTCTGTGCTTTCATTGTATATGGTGTAGAACTTTCTATGGAACTCTGTGCTCTGATCGTATTTAAGCTCTTTGATCAAAGGAACGTCGTCTCTTAACCATTCATTCAGGTATTTCAAATTTCTGTGCCATTTGAAATGCTTTTTAACCAGTTCGTGAAATGGAAATTTCTCCAAATCATATTTTACTTTATGTGTTTCCATGTACTATTAAGAGTACCAAATTCAATTTTTGCAATTTTTGGACTTCAAACATGCTATTGAGTTTTTTATAAAAATTAGCTATTTTGCGAACCCTTGGGAGAAAATTGTGTCGTTACCTAAATAACGACTCAAGAGAAATGAAAAAATGAAAACTTACTGGTCAATAGACGGCCCTTCTAAGGGCCACCACAAACCCTGTTACACCTTCGTCAAGTACGATGGCAGTAATCTTCGATTCGAATGGTCGAAGAAGCGGGGATGGTATAAATTCGGCACTCGCAAGTGCATGATGGATCACACACACCCAATCTTTGGTGCTTCGATCCCGGCATTTTTGGAGAAGTACGGAGATGATTTGCCTAAGATTTTCAAATCTGAAAAGCATTTCAGAGGAGTGGATAGCGTGATCGTGTTTGCAGAATGGTTTGGTGCCAAATCCTTTTCGGGAGCACATAAGCCAGATGATCCACACGATATTGTCTTGTTTGATGTGAACCCAATTAAAAAAGGTCTTTTAGGACCAAAAGAATTCTTGGATATGTTCGGTCATCTTAAAGTTGCAGAACTTCTTTGTCATGGAAACTTTGGAACTGCTCTTGTAGAATCTGTCAAAAAAGAGACAATGGATATTGAGTCCAAGTACGATATTCGCTCAGAAACCCCAGAAGGGGTTATCTGCAAAGGCGACAAAGGACATGATCTTTGGATGGTGAAAATCAAAACAGAGCGATACAAAGAAGCTCTGAAAGAAATGTACGAAGCCGATTGGGAAAAGTTTTGGGAGTGAGCAGGGATGCAAAAACATAAATGCAAAAGTTGGACGCCGTTTTATGATGCCATTGCAAATGGCTCTAAGAAACACGATCTGAGATATGACACCGACAGGCACTTTGAGATCGGTGATATTATCACTCTTCAACGGTACGATCCATTTGAAGGCAAGTACACAGGAGATGAGTTGGATGTGAAAGTCACTTACATCACTTCGTCTGTAACTCCGTGTGCGTTCTCGTCGGCTGTTCTGGACAAAGAATACTGCATACTGAGCTTGGAGATTGTCGATGGCTAGTCTGTATCACTACGGCCCAAATCCTCCTCAAGACCCAGTGGCCGATGGCTTCCGAGGATTTGTGGAAAAAGGACAGAGCTTCGAGCTTTGATCAACGAAAAAGCCCTCGTAAGAAGTCTTACGAGGGCTTTCCTTTTGTCAAAAATTTTACCTACCTGTGCGTGTGGTAGTCTTTTTTGTTCGGGTCGTTTTCTTAGCTTGACCCTTGACCTTTTTCTTTTTCTTCTTCGCCGCAAGCTCATCTTTGAGTCTTTGGTTTTCAGCCAGAGCTTCTTCTTCGGCGGCGTCAGCTTCTTCTTCGGATTGAAGATTCTCAAGCTCTTGTTGCAGCCGTAGGTTTTCTCTTTCAAGAGCTAAGTCCAACCCCGAGGAATATTTGCTCGTCTCAATATAATATCATTGCAACACAAAATTTGCAAGGAGATTTACAAAAATGGTTGAAATCAACAGTTTATGGATAGGAGAGCCTCTCAGCACGCTAGAGCGGCTCTGCATTGAATCCCATCTCCAGAACGGCCACGAATACCATTTATGGACATACGGGCCTCTGGACGCTCCTGATGGCGTTATAATCGAGGATGGCAACGACATTCTGCCTGAATCCGAGATATTCAGCTATTCTGGCCCAAAAAGCGAAGGAGGTGGAAGCGTGTCTGCCTTTTCTAACTTGTTTAGGTACAGATTGTTGAAAGAACGAGGCGGCTGGTGGTGTGACACAGATGTTGTTGCTTTGAAGCCTTTTGAGTTCGATGAGCCGTATGTTTTTGCCTCAGAGATTTCAAGAACTGGTTCTTCTACACCAACAACTTGTGTAATTAAAGTTCCTCAACATAGCGACATAATGAATATGTGTTATGAAAAAGCTTTATCTGTTGATAGAGACACTGTTGGATGGGGAACTATAGGACCAAAGCTCTTATCTGAGTCTGTATTTAAGTGCCGCCTTGAAGAACATGTTGTTGCTTATAATGTATTTTGCCCTGTCAATTGGTTCAATGCGAGAAAAGAACCTCCAATCTATAATTGGAAGTTTTTTGAAAGCACTTGTGCTGTGCATATGTGGCAAGAAATGTGGAGAAGAAAAGGTCTAAATAAAGATGATCAATACCCCGGAAGTTTATATGAGGAGCTTAAAAATTGTTTTATACGCCAGAAAACTTCATAAATGTTTTTAGAAACCAACCTAAATTTCGAGCACTCAGCATTCCCGGCCCAACTGATTGCCCAAAACAAGAAAAGTTTATTTCTGTTGTCACAACTTGTATGAATCGTCTCTCTGATCTTAAAAACACTCTCCCCAGAAACATTGAAGACAATAAAGAGTACGATAATGCAGAATTTATTGTTCTTGATTACAATTCTACTGAAAATGTAGAAGGTTGGATCAAGCGAAAAATGATGCACCATATAAAAAGTGGCAAGTTAAAGTTTTACAGAACAGAGTGCTCCCGTTACTTCCAGCCAAACCACTCTCGAAATTTATCGTTCCGTTTGGCTACAGGCGAGCTTGTGGCCAATGTAGACACAGATAATATCATTCATAAAGGATTTCTAATACGACTCAACGAATGTGCTGCTGTTGCAGATGAGAAAATACTCATCTGTGCCGAAGATGCTCTTGCTTATGGCAGTGATAGATTTAAGTTAAGAGGAAGGTTTTGTCTTTACAAGAAGGACATTGAGTTTTTGCGTGGATTTGATGAAGACCTTGACAATGGATTTAGTCATGATGATGTCAATTTTTTCTTTCGTGCGATGATGTCTAGGTTTAAGATGGTAAGGTATGAAAAGAGTTTTAATTGGGGTCGTAAAACAACTCCCGATCCAGATAAAGTTCAATATGTAAGAAACCCAGATATGGATAAGATGAAAATCGTCAATGCAGAACTTACTTTGCATAAACTTATGCGAGGTATAGTGAGCGTTAACCATGGAAGAGAATGGGGTGCCGCAGATGTTACTTCTATCAAAGCAGATTAAAATAGTCACATCCTACAGTGGCTTTGGAGGATCGACGATATCATTGATGGAACTCTGCGAGTCGTTTTCTAACAGTGGGCATGAATGTTTTATGTATGGCCCTTACAATTGGCCACAGTCAAATCTCTTTAAGAACATAAATGAATTAGAACTTAATCCTTCTGATTATGTAATACAACATCTCATCGAACTCCCAGAGAGACCAAATGTAAAAAAGATTATTCTCTCGTGCCATGAAAAGTCTTACTTCAATCTTAATGAAAGAGATGTAAGTGGATATGATGCCATTCGATTTGTAAGTCATTCGCAACAGGAATGGCATGGAGTTGATGGCGTAGTTATTCCCAACATCTTTGAACAAGGTTTGCACGAAGGACCAGAAGGAGTGGCAGGTGTTATTGGCTCAGTGTCAGAGAGAAAGCAAACTCATGAGGCTGTTAAATTTGCTTTAAGAGACGGTGCCAAGAAAGTGTTGGTTTATGGGCCGTATAAACAATCCGATCAAAACTACATTGATTTTCATTTCAAGCCCTTACTTGAAATCCCTGAAGTTGAATACAGAGGCATGGTTCGAGATCGTACTGAGATGTATAACACGATTTCTTCTGTCTATTGTGCGTCTAATGAAGAGTGTGCCTGTCGTGTTAGAGGGGAGTGTGAGTCATTAAACATACCATTCCACAATACAGGAAATGCTTTGGAGTATGACATGTGGTCTAAAAACAAGATTCTTAAAGAATGGCATCATCTCATGGCATGAGGAATGGTTGTTTTTTAGTTCCGTTTCCATAGTGAATGAAATCATCAGCACGAACGGCCCCTAATTTTCCTTGTTGTTCACATTTACGTAATGTCTTTTGAGCAGTGTTTATATCGGGCTTGTGTCTGTTGAAAGTGATTCCAAGGTCAAGAGTTTCTTGTATCATCCATAGTGTCGGACAAAGCGGTATTACATATGGGCCTTCTTTGTGAATGACACCTTGTCCAACAACCCAGTTGTCTTTAGTTTTTGAAACCATTTGATCGAGCCATTTGTTGCTCTTAATATCACAATCTGGTTCAATGTGCATGATGGCATCGTATTTTTGCTCTAAACACCATTGGAATGCGAAATCGAGAACATCTCCATGTGTTGGTAACTTGTATGTGCTTTCTGTAGGTCGAGGAACATCAATGACAGTTGTTCTGTCAAGGTTTCGCACATATGCTGATTCTTCTTGACACATCTTGTTCCAGCTTTGACTTTCTCCACGAAGACCTCTGGTCTTCTTAACGTACTGATCAGCCACAGGATTGTTGTCGAACACAATAAGAGGTTGATCCATGTGTTCCATATATGATTTACATAATCTCTGCGTCCATCCATGGGTGTAGTGAATCGCCATTATAACTGCAAGTCTCATGTTACTATATACCTTTATGATTGCCGTTGTCACCAATTACTATAACCCGTCTGGGAATGAACAAAAGTTAAAGAACTATCTTAGATTCCGAGAAGGTCTGGATGTTCCGGTCTATGTTGTTGAAGCTGCATTTGGGGACGAACCTTTTACGCTTTCTGGCGAAAATATTATCAAGGTTCGTTGCAAAGATGTCATTTGGCAGCAATATACTTTGGTAAACATGGCTATTCGTAGGTTGCCAGATAAGTTTGATAAAGCTGTTTGGATTGATGCTGATATATTGTTTGATGATCCTTGGATCGACAGGATGGATGATCTGTTAGATGATTATAAGGTGGCTCAGACTTATGGCACAGTTCAAATGATGTCTAAAGGTGATGTTCTAGGGGAAACAAGGCTTGGAGTAGTACGTAGGTCTTTGGAGCTAGGGTTATTGGATCTTAGTGCAAAATTTGCATCAGGTTTTTCTTGGGGAGTGCAGAGGGATGTCATTGAAAAGTTTGGTGTATATGATTACTGGATAACAGGAAGCTCTGACACGGCATTCTGCATTGGCATTTGGGGAGCATGGGAAGATGAGTTCTTTAATCGATTAAACCCTCAAATGATTAAGCATTATCTTGAATGGGGAAAGCCATTTAATGATTACATTGGAGGAAGTGTTGGGTATCTTGACACTAACATAAAACACTTATGGCATGGTCATCGTAATTACAGAAAACGATGGCAGTGTCTTAAAAACTTTAATCCTTACACGGATATTTGTATTGGGGACAATGTATTGGAGTGGTGTAGCGACAAACCAGAACTTCATGATTGTTGTCGTAAAATGTGCCTTAACTACGATATGGATTTCAACCCTTACTTATGATTCATTTTCTTCCAGAACGTGCAGAGATATCATTCCAAGAGAATCTTGTGGATTGGTGCGCAGGTGGTCCTAAAGATGATGGCTGGACACGTAGTGGTGATCGGTTGCCGATTCCAAAATTTGCATTACATAGTATTGATAAAGTGGAACTTCCAATTAAGGAAGTTCTGGCCAAGAACTTCATTGAAGTTAACAAATGGCATCTTGATTTTTTGAAATCCAACAATCGTTCAAATTGGAAAGACAGTCTTTATTTTCAAGAGTATTTGCTTCCCAGATATAACATGGAGAAGTCAAATGATCGAGCTATGTCTTTTCTTGATTTGTATGAGGATGTTAAAGAGTATGGTGTTCAAAAACCGGCTTGGGTAGCTCTTGTGAATGGATTGCCATTCGAATATTTTCGCTTTGATGGCTGTCACAGAACATGCTGTGCTTTAGCTTGTGGGATGAAGACAATAACAACTATTGTCTTCAAGACAAAGGAACTGAGTTGATCTTGTAAATTATAGGATCAACTATGAAACTTTTAAGATCAGCTTCTTCTCCTATAAAATCTTCAGTCATTCGGTTGTTGTCTGAATTTGAAACGTCATCAGTCAAAGTGGAGAAGTAGCCAATGTGTTCGGCCAACGCTGGAGTGTGGAAATATACGGGAAGATTGTTCTTTTCGGCCCACTTGCCAATTACGGCATCTTTTATTGTGTTCCCAATTGAGTCAATAACCGAAACATCAGATGTTCCATAGTTATCATTAGGCGTTCCAATCCACCATTCTTTTTGGACATTAAAGATATCTTCAAATCTATGTCTTTGGACATCAGGATCAGAGAAAAATTTCCAAACGCTTTTGTGTTGCATTATGACTGTTACGGTAGACCATGTTTCCATGCCTTCACAACAGTTGAAAAATCCTCTTTTCTTATGTCTGTATTTTCTGGGAGTGTAAATAGAAAGCGATCCGAAGTCTCCAAGCAATGGGATGGTCTTTTCTAGGTACTCTTTGGCACCCTTGCAAACGAGAGCATCGTCTTCGGCCATAAAGAAATAGTCTGAATCTGGCTCACTGAGAAATAGCTCATAAAGACCAGAAGCCCAATTGGTCCAGTCTCCATATTGCTTTCTGCGATTAACGACATACCCATCAAAGCTTTCTGGTATTACAGACTTTGGCTCAGCAAACACTGTAACATCATCCCAGCCAGCATTGCTTATAGAACTCAAGGTTTTATCGAGATAGTATCCTTGAGTTCTGGGAGCAGTGATAACTCCTACCGTCCATTTAGGTTTCGACTGTTTGCCATTCTTCATCAGACTCATCATTCTCTGTTGTCATAGTTTTTTCACTCCAGTCCACAAATTCTTCAATTTCTATTTTATCTACATCTTTGTATTGAAGATGAATTTTGTGAATCAAATCCTTTGAAGCTTTTTGACAATCACTTTTTACATAAGACAAATTAGTTTCATGATCTACAAGTTTTAGTTCTTTGAACTTCATGGTAGACACTTCATGTCCAAGATGATCTAAGAAATGTATAAAGACAGCATCTTGATCCAAATCAACAAATGGGCCTTTCTGAGTTTCTGCATATGTTTTCTTAATTGACTCAACCCAATTAAATACATCAAAATGCAAATTCTCTTTTACTTTCAACTCGATAGACTTGGCTACAGAGTTCCACTTTACATCCAATACAAGATTTTGAACTTCATTTGCGGAGGCAGGAACGAACTTAAAATTGCATGATGTGGGGCATCTTTTAGACTTTTTGAATTTGATTTGTGGATCAATTGGATTTGATCCATCTCTCGAAGGCAAATCGATGCGAACTTTCTTTTCTTTTTGCATTATTCCTCTTAGTCATATATTTGAATTTGGTTGCGATCTGAGATATATCGGTTTCCGCCAAAATCAAGTTGAAACCAAATATCGTAGATTCCACATTCCAAATCTTCTGTGTCAAACTGGTAGAAACCTCGACGTTTCTCCCTGTAGTCTACGTTGACTTTATCTGCTATGATTCGCAAATCCTGTTCGGCTGGCAGACAGTCTCCACACTTATGCTCGATGGAGAGCTTTAAGTCAGATACGATTGCCAGATTTTCATAGTATGATCGGAGTTCTCCTGCTGTCGGAACATTAGGGTTGATCTCAATGATGAGATACTGCCTTGATCCCTTTCGGAACTTATTAGGTTGGAAATTAAAACTAAAATCGTACACGATTGGGATCGGAGTCGTGTACCACATGTCAGGATAGATTTCAAAACATTGTTCTGTAGATTGAGATGGCTGATCAACCGAAGCTGTAACAGTCCAGACATCAATATATCTTCCAATGTTATATTCTGTCTCATCTAATGAAACTTGAAGCAAGTGCGTTCCAACGCTCTCCAAGGTGACAGCAGTGCCACTAAATGATTCTACCAACCTTCTTCCGTCAGGGTTGGCATCTGTAATCTCATCTCTGTCTAAAAAGTAGATGTCTACTTTGTCTATGCTGGCGAAATCGGCAAAGTTATTGCTGTTGTATGAAAACAGCCGTAAATTGACCAAATCACCTATGACTGGGTTTTGGAACCGTTCTTTCGTCGCCATGATTTAACTCCACCTATTCTTCCAAATTTTCTGTCAATAACAGTTTTTACAATTCTGTTGACTTCTTCTAGTTTCTTGTTTATCAATTTTTGTTTTCGCCGTTTAAGCCAAAAGTTTTCCATATGCTGCACCGTTAATGACTTTTCTTACGTGCCTTATCTATAGCTTCAGACTCACGCTTTTTCTGTTCAATAAAGCGTTGTATTAACCATTTCCTTTCATGCACTGGCAAAATCATACAGTCCCTCTTTGACATGTGCATATGATATTGGAAGAAGAATAGCTCCTCCATGAGCGTCTGCCAGAGTTCTACGCTGGGGTCTTTTCCTTCTTCCTTGGGAAGAAAAAATTGGTCTCCAACGGTAGATCAATTTTGAACTCCTCTGTGCAACTTGGGCAAACCATAGCCACGTCTGTATCAACACCAAATGGCGGTTCGTTGATTTCATTTCTTAAATGAGCCACATCATTGATTGGAAGTCTCTTAAGAAGAAGAGCCAATTCTTTCTTCATTGTCACTCCTTCAATGTCTTCTAGTAACAGTGCGGTGCGATAAAGCAATGTGTCATCTTCACTTTGATCACCCCATGCTTGAATACGTCTTTCACGATAAGTTGTGATCTCTTGTTCGTCTGCTCCAGTAGCCAAACGGAAGTTGTAAGAGAATCCACTCGTTGGAAGATTTCCGCCTAGTTCATCTCCATCAAATTCTTCTGGGCATCCATTAACATCCAGATTGTTAAGATCAATTACAGATGAGAATTTGATACCACAATCTGGACATTTGATTTCTACATCGTATTCAGGAGTGTAAGAAATACCACGAAGGTAGATTAGAAGATAAGTTCGGTCAACAGACAAAAGACTCTCTGTGTCGATGTTCTCTTTGATACATCGTTTGAAAATCATATCAATGGCTTTGCCCTTTTTTACCCAACGAGGCGTGGCTAAAATTTGTTCTTCTTCACCAGTCATAGCTCTGACATTTACTGTGTCAGGGATGTCATCATAAAACTTAGCTTTGGAAGGCCATCTGAATTCTTCCCATTGATGGCTTTCTGCCAACTGGCCCAACAAGTTTTCAAGTTCATTGCTTCCAGTTACTCTGACCTTTTTGTCTCCTGTAGCCTTTTTGCTTCTCTTCTTTCGGGGCTTGTCTGGTGGAGCTTCAAAAGCTTCAAAGTTTTCACTTTCTTTTTCTTCTTTAGATGGGCCTGCATCTCCCTCTCTCAGTTGTTCTGGGCTTGCAGCCCTCTCCTGCATGATTTTTCTGAAGTCTGCTGGCACATTGCCGCCGATATCAAAGGGTGCTTCTGAAGGGTCAAAAGTCTTAGGAGCTTCTCTCCCTGTTTCTTTTGCTACAGCTTCTTGGATTTGCTTAACTTGGTCGAGAGGATTTTCTCCTCCACCTTCACGTTCTGCTCTACCTTGTTGAGCCCTAGCTTGTACATCGGCTGGCGATAGATCGGCATCTGTGACCTTTTTTCTTTGAGGTCTGAAAACATCATCTGTCATAATTATCTCCTTGAATTACTATGATGCTTCTGACGACATCATTTTTGGTATCAGAGTATGAAATATATAAATTTTTCCAACATCGAAGAGCTTATTTTCCATGATCGGCGTTTACAAAGCCTTTTGCCTCCTCAAATGAGGAGTCATTTTGAGATATGGAGAATGTCTAAACTTGTGCCAATGTTACGTCCAACTGGCAAGCAAGCACTCCTAGATTGTCTTAACGAGCTTTCAGAAAAAGACGTTAAGGTTTTAGAAGAGTATTTTGATGATAAAATAGTAGTCGAGAAACTAAATTACAGCATAGTTCTTGATACAAAAGTTCCTTTACAAGATTTTAGCATTTGTGAGGAATTGTGTGAGGTTGAAGGTTACAGCAATTTCACAACTTGGAGAGACGACGACTTTCTGTATATAACACATTGGCGATGATAATTCACAAGGAGGAATAATGCCAGAAACAAAGCTTAAAGGAGTGATTGTATTTTGGGTCAACCTATGTCCTGATATGGGTCAAAATACTAGAACCACGTTAGAGATGGTTAAGGAAATGAATCAAGGTTTGACAGATTCTATATGTGAGGACGGAGGCTATTCTCTTGTTTTCGTTCCTACATTCAAAGAAGCCACTCGTATTGAAAAAGTTGATTATGATTCCCCGTATCCAAGATATAAGGCAAAAAGCTTAGACATCCAAAAATGCGGACTTAAAAATCAAAAGAAAAACACCATGTTCCAACAAGATATTTCTGCTGGGAACATTACAGGAATCATTTCTTTGATGGTAAACTTTCATCCTGACACTGTGAATGAGATTCCAGAAACTTTGAGATTGATTAGAGAAATCAACAAAGAGGCTCTTGAATTGATTGATAAAGATGGAGTGTTTAAGTTGCTTATCGTTCCTACCACAAAAGAAGGTAGTAGAGTTGAAAAAGTAGACTGGGACTATCCGTTCCCAAGATTGATTCCATCTAAAGAAAAAAACTCCAAGAAAAGCAAGGACGAAGAGTTTGCTGAAGTCAAAAAAGTCATGCTTGATGATGACGATGATGATCTTGATGAAGATGATATTGATAACGATGATGTTGACGATGATGATGACGGAGATGAATAATGGCCACTTTATTGTTGTTTGCTTTTGCCACAATTGGATTGACTAACATTCTTGTTCATGGAAGAATCCTTGATCTTTTAATGATTAAAGGAATAAGTGTTCGTGATTGGATGACAACTCCTAATTTTTCCAAAGAACTTTTGGGATGCTATGAATGCACAGGCTTTTGGGCCGGGATGATTTGTGGATCATTCTTTTCATGGCATCTTTGGTGGATGATCCCCATTTATGGATTTGCTGGCAGCGTTCTGGCTCAAACTTACACGGATCTCATGTATCTACTAAGAAGTAAAATTGAGTTTATCGTGGAGGATGATGATGTCGGTACAGACAATTAAAAGATGGTTTATGTTTTGTGAACCTTGTGGATTCAAGAAGATCATAAAACTTGAAGGTGATGAAGCAGAAGAGCTTACAGAGGTTAAAAGAGTTGATGTTCCCGGTGGTGCGCCTAAGCTTGACCCTGTTAAAAAGAAAACAGTATACAAAGACTCGGTGGCTACAACTAAGATGTTTAAGTGTCTTGAGTGCGGAAGAGGATGTGTGTGCAAAAAACTTCCAGACGTATATGTAAAAGCCTACAAGTCTGTTGATGAAAAAGTCAGGATGGAAAAAGAAGAAGCTGACAAACAACAGAGGATTGAGGATGGAACTCCAACCAAACGAGTAGGCGGCGAAGACTATGACAAAGATATAGGATTTATGGGATGAATAAGAAAAAAGTAACAATACACAATATCAAACAAGCTCTTATGGATGATAGGTTCAGAGCAAGCTTGCCAGACACGCTTCAAGAAGACATTCAAAAGTTTCTTAAGAATCCCGGATGTGCTTGCAATCATCCAATTTATTTGAATGTAATGAAGAAAGCTGGCAGTCAAGTGCGGGATTACTTCCCTTCCATGGAGGCTTCCAGTGTAGAAGACCTTGAGAAGAGTGCAGATAAGGTTGCGGCCAATAGCTGGCAAGTCATTAACTGCAATAAAGATGAGTTGGTCTTTAAGCTCAGGGAGTTAGGCCCCGGAAGGAAACAGCTTGACATCTCAAGATACAAGGATGAGGTTACAGTAGTTGTGAATCACTTAGAGTTTTATTAAAGCTGCTAATTGTGCTCTTTGTTCTCCCACGCCTTGATGAAGTTGCAATTCATGCACAACACTTGAAATCCATCTGGATAGTCATTTTCTTTTAACCAGTAAACAACATTCCTGCCATTTAATTGTTTTCTATGTTCGGCTCCATCTCCATTGACATGATCAATTGACAAAGCGGAAAGGTGTTCATTAAAACCACATCTTTGACAGCACAAATCTGGCGAGTAGTGCTTTAGCACGTTCAATCTGGATTTATAATAAGATTTGTTGACATGATATCTCTTGTATTCTAAAGGTACTGTTTTTTGATATTCGATGTGTTTTTCTAAATCAAAATATTTATGTCTATTCTTTCTGCGATGTTCTCGATGTTCTTTGTTGTAACATTCTCTACAGATGTTTCCATGCTCTTTTCTGTCCATCATGTCTGACGTTGATTCACATCTTCTGCAAGGTTGTTGCCCCTTGTCTTTAGATTTTCTCATTTTTTCCAATCCACAATCGTAACACCGAGGGCTTTTGTTGAATTGGTTAAGTGTGATGCTTGATGTCTTTCCGCACTTGCATGTAAACGACATCTTGATGGCATTGTTTTTGTACTCCTTTTCGAGTAATTCACATCCATACAATTCAAAAATTTTCTTGACTTCTTCATGCGTCTTTCTTCTCATAAAGTCTCCTTGTTTGGTATGTAATTATAACAGTAACTTGATTGTGTTTTTGGGAAGAATAGCTATAATAATCTCATGAAACTTACAGATTTCTACCGTAATGAATCCCCGACACCAGAAGGTTTGATGTTCTCAGACTTCATGCAGTATGGATATGAGCAATTCGAGGCTGATCATGCGTGGATTCAATGGATTCTTCCCACCAAAGAGCCCAGCGCATTCAATCCTGATTGCCCATTGCTTACAGAAGAAGATATCACTCTCTTCAAATCTGATCCTGTTCTGATCGAAAACTACATGTACGCCATTTATCGGGTGATGGACTTCTTTGGCATGACTGTATTCAAAGAAAAAGCGGTCTGGCAAGAGGTAGGCAATCACAAGAACCCTAGATGGTGGCTAGAACGCTGGAATCACAATTTCTTAAGGATGACACGCCTTTTGTTGTCTCTACGATACATGAAATATGATGAGTTAGCCGAATCTGTCTTTAGGCTTCTTGAAGAGTACCGTGGCCAATACAGAAACAGTGTAGAGCAGTATTGGGAGCCAACCGTTTATGGCCCACTTGAATAGGTTGAGTGGCTCTCGATGATCTTGTCACAACTCTCAATCATCTTTTTGGGATATGCTCCATATTTTGATATGTCCATTGGCCACTTGTCTGTAGCAAGCCTTCTCTTTCCCAGAATCAACGCATTCTCATAGAAGTCTTTGGCTTGATGAAACTTCTTTAGCAAATGGTAATACACATCTGCCATTAAGCACCAGAACTCAGCCATCAAAGGTCTAACACACAAGCAGAGGTTTATGTTCTGTAGAACCGGTCTAGCTTGTTTCTTGTGTATCAAATTAACCATGGCATAGTAGTATCGAGCCATGGTTGCAGACATTGAATCTTTGTCCAAGAACAGGTAGTGTTCTGCTGTCTTTAAGAATCCATCATAGTCTCCAAGGCCCAATTGACAACAGGCTTGGTAATAGTATGGAGCGGCTATTCTAGGGTCT
>Ga0209362_1002092_pt1 | contig 15149 bp, 14 predicted proteins | sample SaaInlV_165m_DNA_FD_184680 | JGI IMG/M metagenome (GOLD analysis project Ga0209362, IMG submission 184680) | Marine microbial communities from expanding oxygen minimum zones in the Saanich Inlet - Saanich Inlet SI037_S3LV_110m_DNA (SPAdes)... | ecosystem: Environmental > Aquatic > Marine >...
ATAAAGATATATTTTTTAGGAAAAAATTTAATTAAAGTATTAAAAAATTCTTTCTTTCTTTTTATTTTTTTGTCCCAAAAATTATTATCGGACAAAACATCAATGCTAATCATTATCTTTATCTGAATAAGCTTTTACTATTTTTGATACCAAAGGGTGTCTTACAACATCACTATGGTCAAAATCCACTACTGAAATTTCACTTAAATTTCCTAATAATTTTTTAGATCTATTCAATCCAGACATATTTTTATTTGGCAAATCAATTTGTGATGGATCTCCATTGATTACAATTTTTGAATTTTCTCCAATACGAGTTAAAAACATTTTTATCTGAGTATCACTTGCATTTTGTGCTTCATCTAATATAGCAAAAGAATTTTTTAATGTTCTTCCTCTCATAAAAGCTAAAGGTGCGATTTCAATATCACCAATCTCCATCATTCTTTGAATTTTTTCAAAATCAAACAGATCATATAATGAGTCATATAAAGGTCTTAAATATGGATCAACTTTTTCCTTCATGTCACCTGGTAAAAAGCCCAATCTTTCTCCAGCTTCAACTGCTGGCCTAGATAAAATAATTCTTTCTATTTTCTTTTCTAATAACATTGTAAGTCCAACCGCTACTGCTAAGAATGTCTTTCCTGTTCCTGCTGGACCAGCCGATATAACAATATCACTTTGTCTAAGAGCTCTAACATACTCCTTTTGTTTTTCTGACCTTGGTATAACTGATTTTTTAGGCGTCTTAATGATATCAGAAACATTTTGTTTTTTATTTTTTACTTTTTCTTTAATCATAAATTTATCTGTTGATGAAATTATATCTTCTTTTTCAATACTGCCATTATTTATAAATTGATTTGCTAAAAATTGAATAGCATTTTTAACAATTTCATTTTTTTCTGAGCTTGATTTTATTAAGATAGAATTACCTCTTGAATATAAACTAGTATTTGTAATTGTCTCTAACTCCTTTAAATTTTTATTAAATTCTCCAACAACACCTACCAATAAATCATTATCATGAAAAATTACACTTAACGTATCATTTTCAGAATAAACAAATTTTAAGGTTGAATTAATTTTTTTAGTCTGTGTATTTTTCAATTTTAAGCTACCTTTTGATTATAATTTTTTTTTTCAATCCCAAACAAACTAGTTTGGTTGCTGCTTATTACCTCTACTTGTACAATTTTACCAATATTTTTTAAATTGCCCTCAAATATTACTGAAGTCATATGTTCTGTTCTTCCAAATAACTTAGCTTTATCTTTCATTTGATTTTCAACTAAAACATTTACAAAAGTTTTTTCTAAAGATTTATTTTTATTTACTTGATTTTTTAGTAATTTTTTTTGGATAGTATCTAATCTTTCTTTAGCTTTATTCTTATCAACCAAATATAATTTAGCAGCTACAGTTCCAGGTCTAGGACTAAATATAAACGAATAAGAATTTATAAATTTTATGTCATTAATTAATCTTAATGTGTCTTTAAAATCTTCATCTTCTTCATTTGGATAGCCTATTATAAAATCACTAGAAAATTCTATATTTGGATTAATCTTTTTTAATTTTGAATAAATCATTAAATATTCTTGAATTGTATGTTTTCGATTCATTAATTGCAAAATTTTATTGGATCCACTCTGAACTGGAAGATGAACAAGTGGCATTAATTTTTTACTCTTTTTATAAAGATTTATTAAATCTTCACTCATGTCTTGCGGATGTGAAGTCATGTACCTAATTCTTAATAATTCTGGGAATTTTTCTAATTCAAATATCAAATTTGATAATCTAAATTCTTTACTCTCTTCTTTGTATTTATATGCATTAACATTTTGTCCTAAAAGAATAATTTCCTTTGTGCCATTTTTAATTAAATCTTTCGCCTCTTTTATTATTTGATTAAATGGTCTTGAATATTCTGGGCCACGTGTATAAGGCACGACACAAAAATGACAAAATTTATCACATCCTTCTTGTATTGTTAAAAATGATGACACCCTACTATTTTTATTTTTAATTTTATTTAAATAATTAAACTTTGAAATAGCATCGAATTCGGTTTCTTCTTCTCTCTTTTTTTTCTTATAATAGTTTTTAATAGTATCATTAATTTTATGATAAGCTTGTGGACCTATTACTATATCAATGTAAGGCTCTCTTTTTAACATCTCATCATTTTCTGCTTGTGCAACACATCCTGCCACAATAACTATCGGTTTTTTTTTAAACTTAAAAATTTTTTTTACTCTTCCAATTTCGTGATAAACTTTTTCTTTTGCTTTGTCTCGTATGTGACATGTATTAAGAAGATAGCAATTTGCATCTTCATATTTTTCTGTTTTTTCAAAACCAATCTTTTTTACAGAGTCAAAAATACGATTCGAGTCGTATTCGTTCATCTGACATCCAAATGTTTTGATAAATATCTTCTTTAACATTAAGTTATGTTTTTTTTTTCACACCATATAACTCTAATTTATGATCAACTAAACGATAACCGTATTTTTCAGCAACTTTTTTTTGAAGTTTTTCAATCTCTTCATCAACGAATTCTATAATCTCCCCAGATTTTATATCTATTAAATGATCATGGTGGCCCTCATTAAGTTCTTCATATCTAGCCTTACCGCCCTTAAATTCATGTTTGGTTAAAATACCAGATTCTTCAAATAGTTTTACAGTTCTATAAACTGTTGCAATGCTAATTTTTGGATCAATTTTTGAAACTCTGTTATATAGTTCGTCTACATCAGGATGATCATTAGATTTTGACATTACTTCGGCAATGATCTTTCTTTGATCGGTAAGCTTAACACCTTTTGATAAGCATTTTTGTTGAATATTTTCTGACATATTTAATTTTAGCTTAAATAAATAGGATTAATCAAATTTTTTTTAACTTTAAATTTATTGCATAAATAAGGGACGTCTGCATGCTTAATTTTCCTCAATTTATCAAAATCAAGGAAACTAAAACAATAATAATCTATTTTTTTTACTAGAAATAAAGCTTTAATTATTGAAAGTGAATTTCTTATGCCCGCAAAACTTCCGGGTCCTCTATTTACATAAATAGCCTTAATTTCGCCAATGGAACTATTATTTTTTTTGAGAAATTCATTAATTAATAAAATTAATTTTTCAAAATTAACTTTGCTATTTTTATGAGTACAAGTATAAATATTTTCATTAATAATGTGTGTTAAAAAAATTTTATCGCTTGCTGCATCAACAATTAGATTATTCATAATAATAATAATATTTAGCCTTAATTCTAAGGCAGATGAAGATAATATCAAATATTATTCAGATGATAAGGGCATACTTGCTTTGATGTATCACAGATTTGATGAAAAAAAATACCCCTCAACCAACATTCAAATGAATATTTTTCGTGATCAAATCAGAATTATCAAAGATTTAAATTATAATTTTTATAATCCAATTGAATTAGAAAAAAATTTTAAGATACCCAAAAATGAAAAAAAAATACTTTTAACTATTGATGACGCTTTTTCTTCATTTTATGAAGTTGCTTGGCCATATTTAAAAGAAAATCAAATTCCTTTTATACTTTTTGTCTCTACTGAAGCGGTAGGAAAAAATGGGTATATGAATTGGAGTCAAATAAATGAAATAGAAAAAGAACCAGGTGCATATATCGGTAATCATTCTCATTCTCATGATTACTTGGTTGATTTTAAACAAAAAGATTTCATAAAAGATATAAATAAAGCAAATAAAATTTTCATTGATAATCTTGGATACAATCCTATATTTTTTTCTTATCCTTTTGGAGAGTATAGTGAATATATAAAAGAATATATTTCTCAAAATTTTAAATTTTCGTTTGGACAACACTCTGGAGTAATTGATGTAAATAAAGATCCCTACGAATTACCTCGATTCCCAATAAATGAAAAATATGGTGATTTAAAAAGATTTAAGTTTTTAATTAATCTTTTTCCACTACAGTATAAAAAAATTTCACCACAGGATAAATATGTTTTAAAAGAAAATAACCCTCCAAATTTTTCTGTTGAATTTTTTAAAGATCAAAAAAATATAGATAATATAAATTGTTTTTCTGATGAGGGTAATAATTGGAAAAAATCAAATACTTACTTTAATAAAAGTAAATTAGAAATCAAATTTACTGATAAATTTTTTTTTAGAAGAGGTAGGATTAATTGTTCGTTAAATGATAATGGTAACTGGAGATGGTTTGGCGTGCAGTTCTCTATTGAACAAAACTAAATTAAACTTTCCAGATCCATACTTGATGGAAGTAATTTTGCATCATCAAAATCCGTTAATTGATTTTGTTTAATAATTTTTTGTAAAATTCTAATATATTCTTTTCCTGTTGCAGCATATTTATCTAAATAGTCTGAAAGAATAATTCCATCTAAGGCTTTACCTTTATCTCTTAATTCTGCCCTGACACTCCTAAATTCTCTATAAGATGAATGAGTATTAAGATTTCTATGATATGCTTTAACTGAAGCCTGCAAAACCTTAAATTTCATTACTTTATGTGTCGTATCTTCATCGGCCCCAGCAGGTTTTATACCTTCTCCTGACCACGTCCATTGACCAAACAAAGCATTTCCCTCTAAAGCAAATCTAGATGTTCCCCATCCAGTTTCTTTTGCGGCTTGCGCTATTGCCATTGAAGCTGGAATTTCATCCATTCTAATTTTTAATGTGAGCAGATCTTTATTGATCACCCCATACTGTTTAAATTTTTGTTCTAACCATTTTTTTTCTGAACTAGTATTTCTACTTTTATTTAAAACATTAAAGAGTTTTTTTCTCTCTAATCTAATATTGTTATTTTCTTTAATAATTAAAGGTAAAATAATTTGAATAAATAATTCTTTTCTTTTTTTTGTGTTTTCTATCGCCTTCATTTCTTCTGGCAACAAAGACAAAGAAACAGGTTTAACTAATTTTTTTTTTCTAACATCATTTAAATTATAGTTAGTTTCTTCAAACAATTGTTGAATTGTTGAAGCACTTAATCTAACTACATCGTTTGGTAAGTCATCAAACTTAATCACATCGTCAAATAAATATTTTTCTATTATTCCCTCATCCACTTTAGATGATTTAGTAAGCTCTTTATTTACTAATGTTTTGTTAAAATTATTTTTAGAATCATTTTTAATTTCTTGTGAATACAAAGATCTTTCACTTGCGAACTGGATAATTATCGGTGCAACAAAAAAAACAGAAATTATTATTAAACTACTTAAGAAAGTACGTGATAAAATTATAAAACCATTATCTTTTGAATAATTTTTACTTTTTGCCTTTCTCAAAGTAAAACCTTTTTCTTTTAAATATTTCTTTATCTGAATAAAAGTTATTTTATTATATCTCATACTTATTGTGCGACCACCTCTTTTACTTCAGGTATATAATGTTTTAAGAGGTTTTCCACACCTTGTTTAAGAGTCATTGTTGAGCTAGGACAGCCAGAACAACTACCTTGCAATTTTACTTTTACCACTCCATCTTTAAATTCCTCAAACTTAATGTCACCACCATCCTTTGCAACCGCTGGTCTTATTTTGCTATCTAAAATTTTTATTATTTTTTCCTCTATTTCAATAAAATTTATAGTATTTTTTTCTTCTACATTTTTATCAATTACAAATTCTTTTCCACTTGAATAAAAATCATTAATCAAAGAAATAACTATATGTTTAATATCCTCCCAATCTATATTTTCTAACTTATTTATAGATAAAAAATCTTTACCTAAAAATATTCCTGTCACTCCGTTAATTGATAAAAGATTTCTGACTAATTCATTTTTGGCATCTTCTTTCCTTGTTATTTCAAAAGAGCCATTATTAGAAACTATTTTTCCTGGTATAAACTTAAGTGAATTAGGATTTGGTGTTATTTCTGTTTGAACGAACATGTCTTATATATAATGATTAATTCTAACATTTAAACTAATTAATAAATTTAATTAAAAACCTACTAATTCTTTAATTTCTTTAATTTTTTTTGATGCTATTTTGTCTGCTTTTTCATATCCTTTTAATAAGGTGTTATCCAAATATTTCTCATCATTTAATAATTTTTTTATTTCTTTTGAAATTGGATCAATTTTTTCAATTAAAACTTCTGAAAGTTTTTTCTTAAACTCAGAAAAGTTTTTTCCATTAAATTCATTTATAGATATATCTAGACTTTGATTCGTAAGACTAGAGTAAATACCTAGTAAATTTTCTGCTTCTGGTCTTTGAGTTAAATCTTTAAATTCAGACGGCATCGGCATCGGATCTGTCTTGGCTTTTTTAATTTTATTTAATATTTGATCCTTACTATCTGTAAGATTAATTCTGCTTAAATCAGAAGGATCTGATTTACTCATTTTTTTTATTCCATCTTTTAAACTCATAATTCTAGAAAATTCTTTTTGAATTAATGGTTCTGGAATTTTTAAAAAATTTGGAGAATTAAAATCATTATTAAACTTTTGAGCAATATCTCTACATAGTTCTAAATGTTGTTTTTGATCATCTCCCACGGGTACATGAGTAGCATCGTATAACAATATGTCTGCTGCCATTAATACAGGATATGAATAAAGGCCGATGCTTGCATTTTCTTTATCCTTTCCAGCCTTTTCTTTAAATTGCGTCATTCTATTTAACCAGCCAATTCTTGAAACACAGCTTAAGATCCAAGCACATTCGGAGTGTGCTGACACCTTTGATTGATTAAAAATAATACTTTTGTCAGGATTTATACCGCTAGCAATAAATGTAGCCGCTGTTTCTCTTATATTTTGTTTTAATTCTTTTGGGATTTGTTTGGTGGTAATTGCATGAAGATCTACTACACAAAAAATACACTCATTTTCTTTTTTATTATTCAGTTCTACAAAATTTTTAATTGCTCCCAAATAGTTTCCTAGATGGAGATTTCCTGTTGGTTGAACACCTGAAAAAATTTTTTTACTCATCGATTTAATACTTTAGTTTAATATCACTAATTTTAAAAGCTTTGATAAAAATCGCAATTAACAAATATGAAATAAGTCCCGATAACACCACAACAATCAAATAGTATAACTTTAAACTTTGGTCATAGGCTAATTTAATTTCAAAAAAATTGATTAAAAGATTAAAAAATAATCCCATTATAGTTGCCGCAACCATAATTCTCAAAAATCTAGTTATAAACAAAAAGTTGAAATTAAAAAAACTATTTTTTTTTAAAAAAATAAATAATACAATCGAATTAAACCACGATGATATGGTTGTTGCGATAGGAATAATAATAAAACCTAAACTTTTAAAATAAAAGATACTAATTAAAATATTTAGCAATACTGAGGCTAATGAGATATAAAACGGAGTTTTGGTATTGTGACGTGCAAAGAAAAAACTTGAAAAAACTTTTATTAAAGAAAATGCCGGTAAACCTAAGCTAAAATAAAAAAGAGCTTTTGCAGAATTTTTAACTCCATCTTCATTAAATGTCCCATAACCGAATAAAGCAGAAACAATTTGTTCAGAAGCAATTAAAAGAGCAATGGCAGCTGGGATACTTAAAAATAAACTTAATTCTAACGCTTTATTTTGAATAATAATTATTTGATCATTGTTCTCATCTTGAATATAGCTTGAAAGCTTTGGTAAGATCACGGTTCCTATTGCAATTCCTGCAATAGCTAAATTTATTTGGTAAATTCTATCTGCATAATAAAGATATGAAACTGCGCTTGCTTGAAATGACGCAATAATTGTTCCAACTAAAATATTAATTTGGGTTACACCAGATGAAAATATGCTTGGTAATAGTTTTTTAAAAAAAATTTTTATTTTTTTATCTATTTTAATTTTAAAATTTAATTTAGGTGAATAAAATTTTTTTACAAAAACATATAAAAATATTAGTTGAATAAATCCAGAAAAAGTAACAGCATAAGATAAATAATAAACAAGTTTATCATTTAAAAATTTTCCGAAAAATAAAACTCCTATCAACATAATATTTAAAATAATTGGAGCTGCTGCAGCGACAGCAAATCTATTATGTGAGTTTAAAATTGCTGAAAAAAATGATGCTAAACTTATAAAAAACAAAAAAGGAAAAGTTATCCTGGTTAAATTAATTGCTAGCTCCATTTTTTGATTATCAGCATCAAACCCTGGTGCTATCAAAAATACAAACATGGGCATAAAGATCTCAATCACTATAATAATAAAAAACAAACCTAGAATTAATAGATTAAATACATTATTTGCGAATTCATTAGATTGCTCTTCTCCTTGAGAAAGTTCTGTTGCATAACTTGGAACGAATGCCGCATTAAATGTCCCCTCTGAAAAAAGTCTTCTAAATGTATTTGGGATTCTAAATGCCACAAAAAATGCATCTGCCAAAGGACCCACGCCAAGAAATATCGCTATCAATATATCTCTTATATAGCCAAGTACCCTACTAACTAGGGTAAAAAAGCTAAACGTCCCTGTTGACTTAATAAGGTTCATAAATCATATTGGTCTTATATTTTACCATTTGTATATCTAATTAACATAAATGAAAAAAACAAAAATTGATCATTACACAGACAAAGAGGCTCTAGATTTTCATAATAGTAATAAATCTGGCAAGATTGAGATCATTTCATCTAAACCTATGACTTCAAAAAGAGATTTGGCTTTAGCTTATTCACCAGGTGTTGCTGCACCAGTAAGAGCTATATATGAAAACTCTGAGGCTGCTTATGACTACACAACTAAAGGAAATTTAGTAGCTGTAATAAGTAATGGATCTGCAATTTTAGGGATGGGCAATTTAGGGGCATTAGCATCGAAACCTGTAATGGAGGGTAAGGCTGTTTTATTTAAAAGATTTGCTGACATTGACTCTATTGATTTAGAAATAGATTGTAACGATACAGATGAGATTATTAAAAGCATAAAAAATTTTGCACCAAGCTTTGGTGGTATAAATTTAGAAGATATTGCAGCTCCAGATTGTTTTATTATTGAAGAAAAACTAAAACAAATTTTAGATATTCCAGTTTTTCACGATGATCAACACGGAACAGCTATAATCACAACAGCTGCATTAATTAATGCTTTGGATGTTTGTGGCAAATCTCTAGAAAAAATTAAAATTGTTGTTAATGGAGCAGGTGCTTCAGCTATGGCATGTACCAATTTGTTTAAAAATAGTGGTGTTCCTCAAAAAAATATTATCATGGTGGATACAAAGGGAGTTATTTATCGTGGAAGAGAAAATTTAAATCAATGGAAATCTTCTCATGCAATTGAAACCAAAAAAAGAACTTTGGATGATGCAATTGACAATGCTGATGTTTTTTTAGGATTATCTTCAAAGGGCACTTTATCAAAAAGTATGGTAAAAAAAATGGCAAAAAACCCTATAATTTTTGCTTGTGCAAATCCTGATCCAGAAATTACACCAGAAGAAATACAGGGGGTCAGAGATGATGCAATTATTGCAACTGGAAGATCAGATTATCCAAATCAAGTTAATAATTTAATTGGTTTTCCTTATATTTTTAGAGGCGCCTTGGATGTGAGAGCAAAAACGATAAACGAAGAAATGAAAGTTGCAGCTGCTCATGCAATAGCGGCTCTTGCGAGAGAGGATGTACCTGATGAAGTTGTTGCAGCCATGGGTGGTGATAGACCTCATTATGGAAAAAATTATATAATCCCATCTACTTTTGATCCTAGGCTTATTAGTGTAATTCCTGTAGCTGTAGCAAAAGCTGCAATCAAAAGTGGTGTGGCAAGAAAAGAAATAAAAGATTTTGAGATTTATAAAGATCAACTAAAACAAAGATTAGATCCTTCAGTTACCATTATGCAAGGTATTAATTCGCAAATTAAAAAAAATAAAAAAAGAATTGTTTTTGCTGATGGAGAAGATGAAAATACATTAAAGGCTGCAATTGCATTTAAAAATAGTAATTTAGGAACTCCAATATTGGTTGCTAAAAAAGAAACTATAAAAAAAAGACTTAAAGAAATTGGTTACAGTGAAAACTTAGATATTGAAATAACAAACTCTACTGACAAAATAAAAAGAGAAAAATATGTAAAGTTTTTATTTCAAAAGATGCAAAGAGAACAGGGTTTACTTGAGAGAGATTGTGATAGAATGGTAAGAAATGACCGAGTCATCTGGGCTTCTTGCATGGTTTCATGTGGTGATGCTGATGGTGTTGTTACAGGCAACACAAGAAGGTACGGAGCTTCACTTGAAAAAATAACTAAAGTTATTGATTCAAGACCTGGGGAAATAATGTTTGGGCTTAATATGATTGTTAACAAAGGTAAAACTGTTTTTGTAGGCGATACCAGTGTGCATGAATATCCTAGCTCTGAACAATTAGCTGAAATAGCAATATCTTCTGCAAGAGTTGTGAGATTATTTGGTTTTAATCCAAAAGTTGCTTTTGTTTCTCACTCAACATTTGGACAACCATTAACAAGTAGAACCAAACATATTAAGAACGCCGTAAACATATTAAAAGAAAGAAATGTAGACTTTAAATTTGATGGTGACATGCAGCCAGATGTTGCCTTGAATGACGAATACAAAGAACTTTATCCATTTTCAGAAATAGTTGGTAACGCAAATATATTGATTATGCCAGGACAGCATAGTGCGGCTATATCATACAAGATGATGCGAGAACTAGGTGGAGCTAAAGTTATTGGTCCCCTGTTAATAGGCTTAGGACAACCAATTGAAATTGCACCATTAAGATCTTCGACTTCTGATATATTAAATCTAGCATCTGTTGCTGCTTATTCTGCAGGTGTGATTAGCTACAATAAAAAAAATTAATTTTTTTGAATTCTTAAATCTTCAACTAAAAAAATGCTCGCTACTACATCTTTAACATCTAATATTTGTTTTGCTTCTTTAATTACTTCTTTTCTTTCATCAGACGTTAAAGAAATACCATAAATAAAGATTTTTTTTTTATATGTATCTATTTGATAATTAGTTGCCTTAATTTTATCATTAAATATTAAAGCTGCACGTAATTGTGATGTAATTAATAGATCTTTAGCAGATTGTTTAAAGTTGAATTCTTCTTTTATTTTAATATCATTTTTAACAGATCTAGCACCAGCTGTCTCCCAGGCTAATTTTGTAATCTGAAGTTTTTCCTCTGGATTTGCTACTTTTCCTGTTAAGAAAATTCTGCCATCTAAAACTTTTGTGTTGATAGATAACAGATACTTCTTATCTTTTAATATTAACCTTGCTGAAATATTTTTTTGCATTACTGAATCATCAATCTGAGTTCCTATAGATCTCGGGTCTAAAGCAATACTTACTCCAGTACCAAAAATACCCTTCGATGATGTACCAACACATCCTGTAATAATTACAAATATAAAAAAAATTAAAATTAATTTATTTTTCATTTTTCAATTTTAAACAATAATTATAGATTTCTTTTTTGGGAATATCCTTATTTTGACTAATTAAATCTGTAATATCTTTTATACTTAGTTTTTTAATCATTTTTTTTATATTTTTTTTATCTGATTCTTCTAGTTTTTGCGAAACATTTTTTATATTTTTTTTTTCTGAAATTACAATTGTTAACTCACCTTTTGGGTTTTTATTAAATGGTTCAAGCAAATCAACTTCTGCTCTTAAGTATTCCTCAAAAAATTTTGTCATTTCTCTACATATCAATATTTTTCTGCCAAAAAAAAATTTTTTTATTATTTGAACTGATTTATTAAATTTTTTGGGAGAAATAAAAAAAACTATTGAGCAATTTAAATTTATCAAAATTTTAAAATCTTCATTCAATTCTTTATTCTTTTCTGGAAAGAAACCATAAAAAAAAAACTTTTCCGAGAATCCACTTATGGAAACAGCTGTAGAAACTGCTGAAGCTCCAGGTATGGGAAAAATATCAATTTTATTAGACAAACACTCATTAACAAGAATTGCACCTGGGTCAGAAACGGCTGGTGTTCCTGCATCAGAAATTAGTGAAATTGTTAATCCTGATTTTAAAAATTCTATTACTTTATTTAAATTTTTTTTTTCATTAAATTTATGATTAGAAATTAATTTAGATTGAATGCTAAATTTCTCTAATAAATTCTTAGAAACTCGAGTATCCTCACATAATATATAGTCTGATTTTTTTAGTACTTCGATAGCTCTTATCGATATATCGCTTAAATTACCAATAGGTGTAGCAATAATATATAATCCATTTTTAACTTGGTTATTTTTATTTTCTGAATGTAGAATCATTAAATTATTACCGATATAATAATAACATCAAAATGAACAAAATTATTAAAATTATATTATTAACAGTACTTTTATTACTTCAGATTCAGAATATTTCGGCTAATGAAAAAATTAAGATTGGACTTCTAGTGCCACTGTCTGGAAAAAATAGTGAAATAGGTCAATCTATAATCAAAGCAACTCAACTGGCTATTAATAAAATTGATAATTCTTCTATAGAAATTATCCCAAGAGATACTAAATCTAATCCAGAAATAACTCTAAGAAATGCAAAAGAACTTGCGGAACTGGGTGTTAAAATAGTAATTGGGCCTGTATTTCATGATAGTCTATCTTATTTAGATGAATTGAAAAATATTATTTTTTTATCTCTCACCAATAAAGTTAATAATACACCTAAAAATATTATTAATTCAGGCATCAATGCTACTTCTCAATTAAAAACTATACAAAAATTTATAGAACTAAATGGTTTACAAAATACTATTTTTTTAATGCCAGACGTTGATTATAAAAATGAAATCAAAAAAGCAATAAATGATTCAAAAATTAAAATATCCAATGATTATGTTTATGATTCAAATCCAACTAAACTTACAAGTCAAATCGAAAAAATTACCAATTACAAAAGAAGAAAGCAAAATCTTGAAGATGAAATAACAAGACTAGAAAATTCAGATGATTTAGACAAAGAAAAATTAATTGAAAGATTAAAAAAAAATGACACTCTTGGCAATGTAAAATTTGACTCTATAATAATTGCAGATTTTGATGAAAGTCTAAAAAGTGTTACTACCTCTTTATTATATACGGACATATCTCCTAAAGAAAAATATTTTATAACTCTTAATCAGTGGTTTGATGAATCTCTTTTAAAGGAGACTAGCTCACAACCCATTTATTTTCCTTCTATAAATAAAAAAAATTATGATGAATTTAAATTAGAATATTTTAAAAAATTTAATCACTATCCAAACCAAGTTTCTTTTTTAAGTTTTGATTTAGTTGGACTTGTGTATTATTTGGTCCTTCAAAATAATTCAATAATACACGAAAAAATTTTTACAAAAAAAAATATATTTAAAGGAAAAATTGGTATTTTTGAAATAAAAGATAATAAGATAAATCATATCCTCAATTTTTATAAAGTTGACAATTATGGTTTTAAAAAAATTTTCTAATTTTTTTAAATGCTTGAAATCGATGATCAATTTTATATTTTTTTACTGGATTCATCTGACCAAAAGTAATTTTTTTATTTAACGGTAAAAAAATAGGATCATATCCAAACCCGTTATCTCCCTTTTGTATTGGTGAAATGTGACCACTGACTTTACCCACAGAATGTACTTTTTTTTTACTTGGCCAATAAATAGTTAGCGCGCAGACAAATTTTGCTTTTATCTTTTTAACTTTCCAATCTTTATCTTTTTTTTTAAGTTCTTTAAAAACTTTATTCATGGCTAAAATGAAATTACCATTTTGACCTCCCCATCTGGCAGAGTAAATTCCTGGACTTCCATCTAAAATCTCTATTTCCAGCCCTGAGTCATCTGACAAACAAATCATTTTAGATTTATCTGAAAAAAATTTTGCTTTTATTAGTGAATTTTCAACAAATGTTTTTCCGCTTTCAACCGGACTTTTAATTTTGAGGTCCCTTGGCGAATAAATTTTAAGATTTTTTGGAAGTAAATCCCTAATTTCTCTTAATTTTCCAGCATTATTGGTGCCTACTAATAATTTTGTTATTTTTTTATTTAACATCTAGCAATTATCAAATTTCATACCATATAAATAGCAATGGAAAAAGATCAAAACATTAATAATAAAAGCCAAAATACTGAAATGGAAACACCTAGTTCTGAAGAACAAAACATTGAACTAGATAAAAGTACTAATCAGGAAAGTGAAGAAATAAAAGAAATTACTCCTGAAGAAAAAATAAAAGATTTAGAAGATAAAATAGCTAGAACTTTAGCAGAAATGGAAAATCAAAGAAGGAGATTTGAAAAAGAAAGAGAGGATGCTTTTAGTTACGGAGGTTTTGCTTTAGCAAAAGAAACTTTAAATTTAATTGATAACTTGGAAAGATCAAAACAAATTTTAGAAAAAGATGAAGCTCTTAAAAATACAGATGCTTTAAAAAAAACTTTGGAACATTTTGATATTATAAATAAAGATATGGTGTCTATATTATCAAAAAATGGAATCATGCCCTTAGACTGCATTGGTAAAAAACTTGATCCAAATCTTCATCAAGCCATGATAGAAATTGATGATGATCAGAAAGAACCTGGTACGATTGTTCAAGAAATTCAAAAAGGATTTATAATGAAAGATAGACTACTTAGACCATCCTTAGTTGGGGTTTCAAAAAAAATAAAAAAAAATGACGAAAAAAGCGAGGAAAATACACAAAAATCCGACAATTAAATATATTAGTCAGAACTTGTAGATTAAAAATTAACACTTATATGAAGAATAGGATTTAAATTATGAGCAAAATTATAGGAATAGATTTAGGAACAACAAATTCATGTGTATCTATCATGGAAGGTAGTCAGCCAAAAGTATTGGAAAATGCTGAAGGTGCAAGAACAACTCCCTCAGTTGTTGCTTTTACTGATGATGGAGAAAAACTTGTTGGACAACCTGCAAAAAGACAGGCAGTAACAAATCCTGAAAATACTATATTTGCTGTAAAAAGATTAATTGGAAGAAACTTTGAAGACCCAACTGTAAAAAAAGATATTGCTGCAGCTCCTTTTAAAATAGTTAATTCAGAAAAAGGTGATGCTTGGATTGAAGCAAAAGGTGAAAAATATTCT
>Ga0209362_1002093_pt1 | contig 15146 bp, 6 predicted proteins | sample SaaInlV_165m_DNA_FD_184680 | JGI IMG/M metagenome (GOLD analysis project Ga0209362, IMG submission 184680) | Marine microbial communities from expanding oxygen minimum zones in the Saanich Inlet - Saanich Inlet SI037_S3LV_110m_DNA (SPAdes)... | ecosystem: Environmental > Aquatic > Marine >...
GTTGATCCGACAAGTCCAGATAGTCTTAACAACGTATTTGGTCGTGCCCCGCAGAAAAATGCAAAATCCGCATATCTGTATTCGTACTTTGAAGATACCGCACGGGCAGTGCATGAGGCTGCTAGTGGTGGTTTACCATTCAAGGTTAAGTTGGATATAGAAGCAAATCAAGGTCCACTAGATTTTGATGGGGAAGGGATTAGTGAGGCCTCAACACCTTGGATCCAGTCACAACGTATCAGTGACCAACGATATGATTTGTTCAGAGTTGCAACCAGAAACATGGGAACATCTGCAAATCAAGAGATAAAGGTCGGCATCTATAATGTTAAGACACCAGGATCGTTACAAGGAACGGATTACGGAACATTCAGTTTGGTTATTCGTCAGTTTAACGACAATGATAAAAATCAAGAAGTTCTTGAGAACTATGATAATCTTAATCTTGATCCGTCAAGTCCACAATATCTTCCACGTGTAGTTGGTGACCGTATAGTTACAGTCAACGAAAAAGGCAAAGTCATTGAGCATGGTGACTATAGTAACAAGAGTAATTGGATTCGCATTGAAATGCCAGAGGATGCAAACGCACCTGCAAACGCAATGCCATATGGATATGGTCCATATGCGTCACCACTTGCGAATGTTGATATTCCCGAACCAGAGTGGAGTTATGCAAGTCACTATGTAAAGAATCCAGGAAGGTATTTCTGTGGTACGGTATTTAATCAAGAAAGTCCTGACGGATTACTTGAACTACCCGAAGCTTCAAGAAATTCAATTGAGTTGTTTGCACCAGTACCACCAAATTCAGGTGTGGCAGGAAATGGTTTCTATCTAGACGAACCCGGTTCATATGTCAGTCAAGATGCAACCGAGACCGGTGACACTGTACCAGTTCTCCACACGACCGACGCAATTCCTGCGTCACTTGGTAATACCAATGATTACGTGAATGTGAGAGCAAGACGGTTTTTGGTAGGATTCCAAGGAGGTTTTGATGGACACAGTCCTACACACCCAATTCGCCTTGGTGCGGATATTACTCCCCAAAATGTACAAGGCCTTGATTGTTCAGGACCACACTCCGAGGGAACAAGTGGATATAAGAAGGCATTTGCCGCTCTCAGCAATCAAGACGAGTTTGATATTAACTTGATTGTAACCCCGGGATTGAGTCTCGACCTACATAGAAACGTTGTCAATCGTGGTGTTGACTTGTGTGAAACCAGAGAAGATTGCTTCTACATTCTTGACTGCGTTGGTGCAAATAACCAACCAGGTAGAGTTGACGATGCGGTTGATCAAGTTTCAACACTCGATACAAACTACGCTGCAACTTACTATCCTTGGGTTAAGATTATTGATCCGTCGACCAACAAGATTATGCCATTCCCACCAAGTGCGGTTATGCCAGCAGTTTTTGCATCAAACGATAAGGTTTCGGCCGAATGGTTTGCTCCTGCCGGTTTGAATCGTGGTGGCATTGAAAAGGCAGTAGGTGTTCTCGACAGACTTAATTTCTCCGAGAGAGATGTATTGTACGAAGGCAAGGTTAATCCAATCGCTGCGTTCCCAGGACAGGGAATTGTTGCTTTCGGTCAGAAGACCTTACAGAGACGTCCATCTGCTCTTGATAGAATTAACGTACGTCGTTTAATGATTGCTCTCAAGAAGTTCATTGCAAGTACTGCGAGATTCCTCATTTTTGAACAGAATGTGGCAGCTACTCGCAATCGTTTCATGAGTATCGTGAATCCATACCTAGAGAGTGTACAACAGAGACATGGTTTATACGCATATCGTGTGATCATGGATGAAACGAATAACACTCCTTCGTTGATTGATAGAAATATCCTATACGGACAAATCTTCTTACAACCAGCAAAGGCAGTTGAGTTCGTTATCCTTGATTTCAGTCTTACACCAACTGGTGCAAGTTTTGAAGGATAATTTATACTAAACTAAATCTTAAAAACCCCTCTCTTCGGAGAGGGGTTTTTTTTTGTTCTCATATATATTTATGTGGTATGAATGATGTTAGACTATCTGATTTATTGACGGAAATACAATATGATGCATTTGTATTATTTGTAAGAGAACATAGATTGGATACCGAAAATTCTCTTGTAAACGAAATTGGCATTCCCTCTCGGTTAAAAAAGATTTGGACATTTATACAGGACCTTGCATCAAGCATTTCCATAAAAATCGTGGATTTGGTAAAGTTGTTTCTTGATAAGGTAGTTTTCAAGTTCTTCGCTAAAATAAAATTCAGTTTTAAGTATTTATTTGGACTTGTAAAGAAAGGGTTTAAGATTTACAAGGATGTCATAAAGGCAATTGGTGATTATATATCAAAGACTAAGGTTGGTAGATGGACGGAAGAGAAGTTGAAAGCACTAGATGCATTCCTTGCAAAACATCCAAAGACAAAAAAAATAGCGGGTATAGCTGTGGCGTCAATGCTGATTTATATTTGGTTGAACATGACATTTACTGGAGATGCGGATTTCGATTTTGATATGGGTGATATGATTCTTGCCTTGGGTGGGGGTTTTACTCTATCTACATTATTCGCAGGTCCTGAAGGTATGGCATTGCTTGCGTTGTTTGCCACGGGATTGATTGGACTATCGTTTCCCTGGCCGGGACCCCAACACATTCAGTTTGTAGGTGCTGTTATATATGGGTCTGCAAAAATGGTGGGAAAGAAACTTAGGAAAGATAAATAAATATATTTTTTGATTTTCATATATTTATTAAAAGAATGAGATTGAAAAGATTGAAAAAAAAGGATTTTTGGACAATTTGATTCATATTTATTTTAAAGTTCTAAACTAAACAAACTGGAGAATTTAAATCATGGCAGAGTTAATCGAAGCACAAGAAATGTTTTTTACGGCATTTGAACCTAAAACCTCAAATCGCTTTATTATGTACGTTGACGGCATCCCCGCATATCTTATCAAAGGAATGTCCCGTCCAACATTGGCAATTGAAGTCAATACATTAGATCACATTAATATTAAACGGAAGGTTCGGGCTGGTAAGGCCGAATGGCAAGACATCACGTTAACACTTTACGATCCGGTTGTACCTAGTGCAGCGCAGGCAACGATGGAATGGGTTCGTCTCTCCCACGAATCTGTTACAGGTAGAAATGGTTATGCCGATTTCTACAAAAAGGACTTGGTATTTAATATGCTCGGTCCCGTGGGTGACAAGGTGGAAGAGTGGACTGTCAAGGGTGCGTTTATCAACAATGCAACCTTTGGAACACTTGACTGGGCAACCGGTGACCCGATGACTGTTGAATTGACATTATCATACGATTACGCAATTCTTCAATACTAATACACGAATTACTATCCAGTTTAATAAAAAAACTTCCTTCGGGAAGTTTTTTTTTTGGTTGAGTATATATTTATCTATGTTATGAATAAGATCGAATTGAGGCAAACCATTCTTGATATTTTTGAGGATGTCACGATAGAAGGCAAATCTCCTCGTTTGGATGAGGGGTTTAGTGCCGCGTATCATAGTCTTCTTAAGTTTTTCATCAAAATGGTACATAAGGGAAAATTTAGACGTCCATATGATATCGATGATAGTTCCGGTAGGATGGTATTCATTACCAAGGGTGGGAAGAAAATTGTTGTCAACGATGCAAAAATTGGGGTTACCGTGTGGAAGACATGGAAAAATAAGAAAGACAAAAATTTCTTTGATTACAGCGAACATGAAGAAATTTTGAAGTTCGCTCAGTCGTCATAGAACTATAACCAAAAAACTCAGTTTTCCTCGTCTAAAAAATCTATTGACAGAATATATATATACTGTTAAAGTTTAGGTTATATATAAAAGTTTAATTAATAAAAGGTTACAAAAAATAATGGCAGACGAAAATCCAACAGTAGAACTTCCGAACGAAGTTAAAGAGGCAATGAGACGAGACGCGGAGAAATCGGCAACTACGTCCGCAACTTCCCCACAGACAACAAAAACACCAAAACCATCCGATTCACACCCGGTATTTTCACAACAAACGGACCAAGTGCAAACTACGCAGTATCCAAGTGAAGTGATTGACTTACCAAGTCGGGGTTGGTTTTATGAACCAAATTCACCTCTGTCTAGAGGTCAGATTGATATTAAGTATATGACGGCAAAGGAGGAAGATATTCTTACTAGTCAGAACTTAATCAAGAAGGGACTTGTTCTTGATAAGTTGCTTGAGGCACTAATTATTACCCCGAGTGTGAATTTAGAGGATATTTTGGTGGGTGATAAGAATGCCATCTTTATCGCCGCACGTATTCTTGCGTATGGCAAAGACTATAAGGTAAAGTTTAAGGACCCGTCAACCGGAGATGACGTTGAAGATACAATTGATCTGACCCATCTTGATAACAAGGAGTTTGACTTTGAGGGTCACGAACGAGGGCGAAACTTGTTTGAGTACGAATTTCCATATAGTAAGAAGAAGGTACATTGGAGTTTGCTCAAGCACTCGGATGAACGTGCAATTGATGCTGAATTGAAAAGTCTTAAGAAGTTTTCAAGGGACAAGAATCAATCAAGTGAAGTAACAACTCGTCTGAAGTATGTTATCAAGGCCCTCGATGGGGATGACGACAAGACTAAAATTAAGAAGTATGTAGACACTGAGTTGCTTGCAAGGGATAGTCTTGCATTCCGCACATATATTAAGGAAAACACACCCGACATTGATTTGACGTTTAACTTTGAGTCGGAAGAGACCGGTTATACCGAAAGGATGCAGTTACCTCTAGGGGTTGACTTTTTTTACCCTACCGCCCGAGTATAAGGTACATCTCCACGAGGAAATATTTAACCTGTCTTATTATAGTCAAGGTTCATTTTCTCAAGATATTGTCTACAATCTACCAATCCATCTTAGACGTTTTTATGCTAGGAAACTTGTTGATGTAAAGAGCAAGGAAAACGAGCAACAAAAGAAGGCTCAAGCAGATGCCAAGTCAAAGGCATCTGCGGGTAAATCAAGATCACCTAAACGATCCTATAAATAAGAGGTTTGTTTAGGGTTTCCTTATTAGAGGATTTCGCACCGTTTTGTTACGCAAAACGGTGTTCTTTTATATTTATGAATATATCTACGTATATCCAGGAGTTTTTATAATGAAAAATGTTAAAAGAAAGTTATATTCAAAAGAACAATTAAATGAAATTTTTGTTGCACTCGGCAAAGCAATTCTGGGCACGAAGGCAAGGGCACTACTGAAGGTTGCAGAAAAGGACCCAGGACTCCACGATGCACTGTCTGCCCATGCTCGATCCAATTTGGAACTGAAGAGATATCTTGAAGACAACTATAACGAAGATGGTGTGTATGACTTTGCCAAGAATATTGAAAAAAATATGGATATGGTTGACAGGAATCTTGCGAAACTTAAAAAGTCAAGTTCCACATGATAATCCCAATATGGGGAATTTAAGTTATGCCCAAGGATGACGATAAACCTGAAGAAGTACCATCTCCGGATAAACCGGCAGAAATACCTCAAGATGGATTGTGGATAGACCCAGAAACGGCGATGAATATCACTCGTCCTTGGTCCAAAGCAACCAAAACCCTACTGGAGGCTTTCGCAAAAGGTAACCATGAGTTGTATGATCAGTTGATAATAACTGCCGGTGCATCTGAAAACTCTATTGCCGAATTTATCTCGCAATTTGCAACACAAGAAGGTAATAATATCGATAGAGTTGAAGAAATCCTCACCTCCGGTGCGAATGCGGATCAAGAAACTCAAGATAAGTTGGATGAATTTATCAAAGGGTATCAAGAGTTTAGCAAACGATCCGACAAAATGTCACAGGCACTGAGTACGGCACTTAAAAGTAGTGTGTCGGAATTACAACAGAAACTTTCCGACATGAAGACTGGTGTAGGGAAGTTGACAGACTCGGCAAATTCTTCACTGCTTAATATGTCCGACCTGATAACCAATTTGTCAAAGCAGTATTCCGAAATGGCAATAAAGTCAAAAAAGGCAATTAAGCAAGCAACATTGGATACTGCTGGTGTGGGTGGAAAATCCGTTGAAGGTGGATTGATCGTTGAGATTTCAAACATAAGTGATTTTAGTGGAAACGTCACGGAGGTCAAGGACCAACTCGGAAAATTATCAGAAGAGTTCGATTCGCATGGACGAAACGCAGACATTGCAAAGGACTTAACTCACAATGCAGCTCTCGCAGCCTCCAAGCAATTGGGACTTCTTGAAGGTCAGAGAATGACTGCGGAAGTTGTGCAGGACATGAACGGAAATTACATCGATATGGTCAAGTCCGCAGAACTGATGGAAAAAACCCACAAAGAGATAAAAAAGCATATGATAGAAGGCAACTCTCATCTGGTTAGAGGTGTTAATATTCACGGTGACCTTGCCCTCGCAAACCAAAAGGTAATGGAGTCACAACAGGCCCTAACAGGCCTCGACCTCGGAGTGGACGGACAACTACTGGGAATGAAGGGTGTTGGAGAAGAACTTGAGAGAATCGATAAACTTGGTCTGAGTGTAGCAGAAACCACCCACATGAAGAACAAACTTTTAAAGGAACAACACAAAATAGCATCCGATTTTATTGGCAAAAATGCAGACAGAGCCAAGGAACAAGAAGAAGAACTGTTGCAACTCTCCACTAGACGTAAAGATTTAAAGGATAAACTTGCAAACATGAGACCGGGTGACACCGGATTTGATGAAATGAACGAAGAATTGAAAACCGTCAGTGATACCATGACTGGTATTAACGGAACACTTGGAGCAATCCGAGCAGCTGCACAGATAAAGGGAAACGTGGAACTCCATATGACCGGCCAGGATTCAATTGAAAAATCTATCTCAAATGTTGGTGCGATGGAGGCCGGAAAGAAAACCTTGGAAGAAAATAAATCAAATATGCAGAAACTAAAAGAAGCATATGCACGAATACTCGATCCTTCCAAGATAAATCCGACTACGAATTATCTAAATAAACTTCAAAATGATTTGAATGGTGTAGAACTTCCGCAGGCCATGTTGGATTGGGATACGACTGCCGGTGGGTCGAACGAAGGCCTTGTAAGTAGCATAGGTGACCTCGAGGCAATGATTGCGGAGAATCAAGAAGAGCAATTGAAGTTGGGTGATAGTATAGCAAAACAACAAAATGAACAGGCACAAATTAATGAGCAAAACGTAGGACACCTTGAGGGTGGTGTTAAGGCAATGGAAGACCAACTGGCAGCCTCAGAAAAACAGAAAAAAGAGGCAGAGGCAATTGCAAAACTTCAACAACAAGCAGTAACCACTGGAACATGGAGTGATGGTATTATCGGCGCAGTTGAACAAACAAAGGATAAGGTTCTGGATCTTGTGGGTTCTATTCCACTTGTAGGCGCTTCGATGGCAAAGCATATGAAAGGACCGTTGGATGAGTGGCACGCCGCATTTGGTAAGATTGTGATTGAAGGGTTCGGTGAAATGGCAGATGAAATGGCAGAATTGGATGCTAAAGGTGAACTTACTCCTGAATTGAAAATGGGTATTATATCAAAGGGGTTTGGTGAGATGGGTAAGAAGATAAAGGGTATAACCAGCATGGTTAGGCATATATTCTCACCTGCAGTGATTGGAGTGGCCGCACTAATTGCATTACTTGCCATGGCTGTAAAAAGGTTTATGGATCTTGATGCGGCCGCAGAAGACTTTAGAAGGGAAGTTGGTCTTGGTAAGGATCAAACTGCTGAGATTGAATCGATTGCAAGAAACGTAAATGTGGAATTTCAAAAATTTGGAGTAAGTCTTGAAAAGGCCTTTGCATCTGCATCTGCACTAACTGACCAATTTGGAACTTTGGTAATGTCAACCCGTGAAAACGTAGAAATGGTTGCCTTGCTTGGAGCAAACCTTGGGGTAACTGAGACAAACGCAGCCGGAGCATTGGATATATTTTCACAACTTGGTGACGGTACTGCGGAATCGGCAAGAAACTCAATGGCATTTGCAGTTGGAATGGCACAGGCAGCCGGAGTTCCACTTGACAAGGTGCTTGAGGATGTCGCAAATGCGAGTGACGATACATTGGCATTATTGAGAGGAAGTACGGAGGAATTGATAAAGGCTGCGGTAGAAGCAAGACGATTGGGAACAACTATTGAAACCTTGAGTGGATCTGCGGCTCATATGTTGGATTGGGAATCGAGCATTCGTTCGGAAATGGAAGCATCGGTTTTTGCGGGAAGGCATCTTAGTTTTGCCAAGTCCAGGCAACTTGCGTTTGAAGGAGACCTACTAGGAATGCAGAAGGCCTCGTTGGCAACAATTAAGGAGGCTGGTGAATGGACGGAGATGAGTTATTTCCAACAAAAGAAACTTGCGGAAGCCGCAGGAATGAGTGTGGGTGAGATTTCAAAGCAATTGACGAGGGAAAAGCAACTTGAAGCATTGAAGCACGGAACTGCGGAACAACAGGCAATGTATAATCGTCACCTTGAAATGCAGAAGCAACTTGAAGAAGGTAATAAGAAAACTATTGAACAACAAGGCATGGAGATGTTGAAGCAGGAGTTGATGCAAAGCAAGATGACTCAATTAAAGGAGAGGTTTAATGCGATGATGTTGGAGTTGGGTGAAAAACTATTGCCTTTGGTTGAGATTGGATTTGCTCTCATCGTACCGGTGGTTAAGGTATTGTTCGAATTGGCCAAGTTGATAATAATGCCGTTCACGGTATTGGCAGATATTGTCCGTGCGTTAACCGGAGATTTCAGTGGACTTGGAGAAAGATTTGGCAGTTTCGGTAGTGCGGCTTATACTATCTTGGGCCTTATAGTTGGTTCGGTGGTTCTTCTAAATACTAAGTTACTTGGTATCGGACCAATACTAGGTAAATTGGGTTCGGGGTTTGCCAACGTGTTTTCAGGTGCAGCGAGTGGCATTGGGACGATGACTTCATCACTGGGGAGTTTCTTTGGATTTGGGGAAACGGCCTCCGACTCCTTCGGTACAAAAATGAAGACGATGTTCGGAGGAATAAAGGATAAGATAAAGGAAATGTTTGGGGTTGAGTCTATAGCAGAGGACGCCGCCGAAAAGGTAAAGGAATCGACAATGGACAAGGTTGCCGAAGTTGGAACTGACTCGGCAGCCGACCGACTAACTAGTTCAACTGATAGTGGGGCCCCTGATGATGGTGGAGGTCCAAGCCTTGCTCGAAGGATGATTGACGGATTTAATGAGATTGATATGAACTCGGTTCTCAAAGCAGCCGGCGCGTTGTTGATTATATCCGGAGCAATATGGGTCGCGGCAAAGGCCTTCCAAGAATTTGGAACAGTGACATGGGATGGGGTGTTAAAGGGGGTAACTGCACTTGGAATTATGGTTGGTTCACTTGTTGTTATGAGTAAGACTCTCACGGGAAGTATGACTGATCTTCTAAAAGCATCCGCCGCACTTGCGTTGGTGGGGGCGGCACTTCTTCCGGCTGCATATGCGTTTGATATGTTTGCTGATGTTGATTGGGGTGGATTTATGTTTGGTGTTGGTGCGCTGGCGGCACTTGTGGGTGCGGCGTTTCTCCTCGGTAAAATAATGGCAACGGGCATCGGAGCTAAAGTTCTGCTTGCAGGCGCAGCGGCAATCGCAGTATTGGGATTGGCAATGATCCCCGCTGCATATGCAATGGATATCATGTCCACGGCATTTCGGAATTATGTAGATGCACTAAACACATTGGAGTGGTCAAGTATCGGAAAAATTTTAGTATTGTCGTTGGTATTTACCGCAGTAGGTACACTTGCTCCATTTATTATGATGGGTGCATATGCAATGATGGTATTGTCCGGTGCGATTGCAATTCTGGCTGCGGGAGTGTGGGTCTTATCCGATGGTCTTTCTGTACTTGGTCCTGCAATAGTATCACTTGGAGATAGTGCGGGTAGTTTAATTGCATTTGCAGGGGCAGTTTCATTAATTGGATATTTTTCTCCTTCGATTATCGCAGGTGCATACGCACTTGGTGCGTTGGGACTTGCTATGATTCCTGTTGCCGCCGCAAGTATTTTGATAGGTGCTGGGTTTAGTTTAATGGCAAATGCAGTTTCAGAACTTGATAGTGCTGATTTAGTTGGACTTGTGCTTGAACTTGGACTTGCATTTGGATTGCTTGGGTTAATGGCTCCCATAATTGCTATTGGAGCAAAGGCAATGTGGGTAATGACAATTGCACTAATCCCCCTCGCAGCTGCCCTTGTGGTTGCAGGTGCGGGTATGGCATTGTTTGGATTGGGTCTTCAAATGACGATGGATTCACTTAAAGATGCACCTGAAGCAGCCTTGGGATTGATTGCATTTGTCGGCGCGGTGTCAATGATAGCATTGCTTGCTCCGTTGGTGATAGTTGGTGCAGTGGCACTTGGAATACTTGGAATTGGTCTTGCAATCCTTGCCGTTCCACTGCTTGTTGTTTCTGCGGCCATGTGGGTTCTTGGAGGTGCAATGAAATTGATGGGTGATGCAATTGAGACTATGGCAGATGCTGATGCAATTGGAATAATTTTTGGTCTTGGAGCTGCGTTTATATTTCTTGCAGTCACATTTCCGTTGATTCTAATAGGTGCACTTTCCATGTGGTTCATGACGGCCGCATTATTGCCTTTGTCCGTTGCATTGTATACGGCAGGACTTGGCATGAAAATGCTTACAGACGGGATTCAGAATTTAAAACCCGCACTTGAGAGTCTGTCAGGATCAGGTCCAGCACTGAAAGAATTCTTGGAAACGGTTGCTCAGATAGCATTATTTGCTCCGGCATTTTTATTTGCAGGAATAGCATTAACAATATTCGCAGTGGGAGCGACATTTGCGGGTTATGCAATGATGCTACTCGCCCTCGGGTTAGAATTGGTTGCACCACCACTTGAGTCTATTTCTGAAAGTCTGGTTCCTGTCATTGACGGTTTTGCACGTCTCGCTGAGGTCGGTGGTGGGATGATTTTGGCCGCAATCGGTGTCGGAATGTTGGCAATTGCTCTTGGGGGTCTTGGCCTGGCAATGGTTGCATTTTCTGCATTGTCGTGGCTGGCTGACGGAGACGAGATAATTGAACAATTCATACGACTTGGCCATGTTGGACCTGAACTTGAAACTGCATCTAAAGCACTAAAGATATTCGGTGAAGCAACAAGTTCGATTGGTGATGTGGGTGGTTCACTGGAAGACATTGCCGATGGCATGGAGGATGTATTTGAAGTGGTTGACGATGCACCATCTGGAATTTCAAAGAAAATGGAAGAGATTGGCAACGGAATGAAGGGTTTATTATCTGCATTTGGTCCAGAGTTTTTGGCATTCTCGGTTGTTGCAGACTTGGAAGACCCGTTGGAAAGTTTGGGTGACGGAATAGAAGAAATGTTTGATTCACTGGAGGATGTGGATATATCAATAGCACCTAATTTTTCAATAATTGGAGAAGGTATGCGTTCTTTACTAGATGCGTTTTCCGGAGGTGCAATGCTCGAACTGAATGAAGATATTGAGGATATACTTGAGGGACTTGGTGATGGAATTGGTGAATTCTTTGAGGGACTTGAAGATGTAGATCCTGCAATAATTCCAACTCTTGGTATGATAGGTCCAGGTATTGCACATTTGTTAGTAGCACTTGGAACAGAAGGTCTGTCTGAATTTGATACAGACTTGGAAGATGTATTTGAAGATTTGGGAGATGGAATTGGGGAGTTTATGAATTCCATTGAGGGATTTGATGCGGATCAAATAATGGCAATGTCTGGAATGGGTGCAGCTGTTGGCCAGATTTTGGAAGGTCTCGGCGGTATGGGTGAGATAGATTTTGATGCGGATGACTTTGAAGATATACTTGAGGGTGTGGGTTCTGGAGTGGAGTCTTTGTTTGAACCAATGAGAAATATGGATGACGATCTTCTTGACGCTGCACGAAGTGTGGGTGGAGTATTATCTGGACTATTTAGTAATCTTGGAACAATCGGTGAAGTTGGGGATGACTGGGATGATGTATTTGAAGGATTTGGTGAGGGTCTGGAAGCAATGTTTGATGAAATCAACGATATAGATAGAAAAGATTTGAAAATGGCAGTTTTGGTTGGTGATGTCATGGCAGATTTATTCTCGGCATTTGACGGAGTAAATCTCACGGAGGACTTGGGTGATGCCGTGGAGACGTTGGGAGAGGGAATTTATGAATTGTTTGATGAGATTGAGGAGGTGGATGAAGAGGCAATGGAAATGGCATCAAGTGTAGGCCGTGCAGTCCGTAACTTGTTCAAGAACTTACCACTTGAGGCGATGAATCAAATAAACGCAGATACTATTGGTGAGCAACTAAATGAATTGGGATATGGAATATATGAATTGTTCTATGAAATGGACGCAACTGACTTTGAAGATCAGTTGGAACTGATGACCAAAGTCGGGATAGGGATACAACAGGTTGTAATTCCCCTGATAGAAACTGATCTATCGGCAATACCAAAGGATGTGGGGGATATTCTTAACGATCTCGGTGACGGAATATACAATTTATTTGATGAAATGGACGATCTCGGTGGGGAAGAAGAAACACTAGAACTTATGAGTGGAATGGGTGGATTCGGACAATTGCTTTCCGGAGTGGCTGCAATTTCGGATACCAGAGTGGATATGACTGCATTACAAGAAGTGGCCGATTCCATGCGGATGATAATCAGTGCAGTATCAAGTATTTATGATGAAATTGAAGACGAGGATGATTCAATGTCTAACGCAGCTTCATCCGTTTCATCTGGGCCAACTGAAGGTACAATTGAAGGATTGGTGGAACGAATGAAGGGACTTGGACAGGGAGTGCGTTCGATGATTGATGGATTTGGTGATATAGACTTATTAAAAGAACTGGCTGCGTTGGATGTTGCGGGTTTGTTGTCAGGTATGATTAACGCAGTTTCAGGACTCACTCAGTTGGTAAATCCTGAATCATTCGGCCGAGAATTTGAAACGGAAGAAGGAGCAACGGATTTCTTCACCCACCTTGCGGTGAGAATGTCACTACTCGGAAAGGGAATACGAAGTATAATACAATCGTTCTCAGACTTGGAAACATTAAGTGGGTTGGATGCCATCGATTTGGATGGTATTATGTCGGATATGAAATATGGTATTCGGGGTATGATAAAGTTGGTAGATGTATCTGACTGGATGGGTGATGAGTCGGAAGAAGATGCAACTGAACGGTTTAGTCACATATCCACTCGTATGCAGAGTCTTGGGGAGGGAATGCAGAGCATTATTGGTGCATTCTCCGACATTGATACGTTGAGTGCGTTGGGAGAAATCGATTTTGATGGCATTATGTCGGATATGAAACATGGAATTAAGGGCATGATGCAACTAACCGAGTGGGGTTGGTATGCTGGTGATGAACAAGAAGAAACCGATTATTATGCTCAAATTTCACAGAGAATGCAAAGTCTTGGAGAAGGAATGCAGAGCATTATTGGTGCGTTCTCCGATGTGGATACTTTGAGTGCATTGGGTGACATTGAACTCGATGACGTTATGTATGACATGAAATACGGAATCAAGGGCATGATGAAGTTGGTTGACGTCTCCAGTTGGTGGGGTGAGTCTGAATCAGAAGAAGACGCAACCAAGAGGTTTGACGAAATGTCAAAACGAATGAAGTCTCTCGGAGACGGTGTCGGAAGTATCATTGGTGCGTTCTCCGATGTGGATACACTAACAGCCTTGGGTGACATCGACTTGGATGACATCATGGAGGATATGAAATACGGAATCAAGAGTTTGATGCGACTCACCGAATGGGGTTGGTATGTCGGTGATGAGCAAGAGGAGACTGACTACTACGCAGAAATTGCAGAGAGGATGAAGTCTCTCGGTGAGGGTGTTGGAAGCATTATTGGTGCGTTCTCTGATGCGGATGCCTTGAGTGCCTTGGGTGACATTGAACTTGATGACATCATGGTCGAGATGAAATATGGGATTAAGAGTATGATGAACTTGGTCGATGTTGAATCTTGGTGGGATGATGACACACAGACATCCGTGTTTGCAACCAAGAGGTTTGACGAAATGTCAAAACGAATGAAGTCTCTAGGTGAGGGTGTAGGAAGCATCGTACATGCGTTCTCAGATATTGGAACACTAAGTGTGTTGGGTGATATTGACATAGAAAGCATTTCCGAGGATATGATGGACGGAATGAATGAGATGATGGATGGAATCCAGGATATTGATTTGAGTGCCTTGCCTATTATATACGAAGTTACTCCTGCAATTAGGGCAATGGTGGGAAGTATGGAGGGGTTAGGTTCATTGGCCAATGTGGATGTGGAAGATGTAATGGAGGAAATGGCAGAAGGCCTCGATGAGATGATGCACGTGATAGAGGACTTTGATGATGCAACTATATCGAAATTTATGAGGTTGGGTGAGGCAATGGCAATGATGTCCACCGCAGGAATGGATATAAGTCCAGTGCTGAACGGACTTAAGTCACTTGCATCCCAAGAATTTGCCGATGGACTCACAAGGGCCACAAGTGCTATATATGATTTTGCATACGCATTGTTGGCGTTAAATGCAGCCGCAGGTGGAGACATGGCAACACCATCTGGAGAACAGCCAGACGAGGGTTCCGGTCTTGGTCAGGGACCAACTGGTGCGGTTACGGGTGCGATTCCAGATGCGGAGAGTTTGATAGAGGGTTCTACCGGACTTGACCAACTTGGTAAATTCTCGGGTGGGGGTTTTGGTACAGGGTCTCCGGGAGAAAGTGGTCCTATGGTGGTTGAGACGGTTGCAAGTGTATCACAAAGTGGAGGGGCTTCCGATATGTCCAATGTTGAAGCAAAACTTACAGAGTTGATTACGTTGATGAAGTCTGGAGGAATTGCGGTTAATCTTGATGGAAAGAAGGTTCACAAGGGTCTGGCATCTTCGATAGAATCAAGTCCATTGGTATAGTGTTTGGAAAAGAAGGTAAATTAAGTATTTATATATATGAGCATATTCAGTGAAGATTCAGTACAGGATCCGTGGTCGCGTTTTACGACGGAACGATATCCAATGAATACG
>Ga0209362_1002099_pt1 | contig 15139 bp, 11 predicted proteins | sample SaaInlV_165m_DNA_FD_184680 | JGI IMG/M metagenome (GOLD analysis project Ga0209362, IMG submission 184680) | Marine microbial communities from expanding oxygen minimum zones in the Saanich Inlet - Saanich Inlet SI037_S3LV_110m_DNA (SPAdes)... | ecosystem: Environmental > Aquatic > Marine >...
CGCCCTCATACCGATCCCCGTTGGCGAATAAGTTTACGCCGAAACCGTTGGGCTTGCCGTTAGTAAGCTGTCCTTCATATCTTGCTCCATTCGGAAAGGTGAAAATCCCTTTGCCGTGAGGGATGCCATTCAGTCTCTCGCCCTCGTAACTGGGCTTTGTCGCGATCTTCGAATCTTTCGATGTACTGAAAAGGGAACGATCATCATCCCCGCACCCCATTAAATTGATACTGGCGACCGTAATAACTATTTGAGTTATCCTTTGTATTTGATGATATTTCATTTATTGAAAAGTAAATGTTTGCGCGGAGCTCTGTCGGGGTCAAGAGGAACGAGGTCTGGGTTGGTTTTTGTGGTTATCGCCATTCTTGTGGCATGAAACTTTTGATTGGCATCCTTTTCAGTTGCTTCGCTCTCTGGTTTTGCGAGCAGACAACTTACAGGTTTTGGGGTAAATATGCTTCAAGAAAAAATCAGCTTCTCACTATGTGCCAATTGGAAAATAATTGGTTTTATGATTATTGTTCATGGATACCTCTTGATTCATGGTCTCTGCCCCCTGAATTTTCATCTGAAACCGAACCTCGTTCTTATGAAGAACCTGAAACCGAATACAGTCAAAATGCTCTTAGGTATCTTCGTCCTTTTCGCGACCAACTTTATGACTCTTTCTGGACTGGCAGTATTGGCCGAGCTGATTCCACTGAAAAGCTTTCAATCCCAGGTGGGTTTCTTGTTCGCTCCTCATCCGTTTCCAAGGCGAACAGTCATATCATCCTGACCCTAACTGGCCCTGGCGGTCTTTCGGTGGGTGGTAGTTATAATGAGTTGTCCATCGAATCATCGAGTCTTCTTGATCATGGAGTGGATTATGCCTTGGCGACAGTGAACAACTTTGCCGAGGTTTTAGAAGTAGTTGGTTTTCTTGTCGGCTCGGATTTGGATGATGCTAGAACCGTTGGTGTTTGTGCCTACGGAGAGCAGGCGGATTTGCTTGCTCTTGCGATGTCGCATAGCCCACAACTTTTTACTGCGGTTGCTTTCCTCTCTCCAATGGGAAGTGTGCCTATTGATCGTTTCCCAAAGGCAGAATATCCTCCTTCTCTATTCGCCGCTCGAACTTCCGATGCGGAATCAATAAAATCAAATGCTCTTGCTTGGGCTGTTACTTGCCGAAGGCTTTCAGTCTCAAATAGATCCAGAATCCTTGGTATGATCGCTCCGCCTATGCATAAGGAAATCTTTTCGGACCTTAAACTGAAGACTTTGGCATATGCTTTTTTAATCGACTCTTTGAACCGATCAAGCAGTTACTAGCTTCCAATTCTTATTCTCTTTCAATAATGCGCGCTTGCCAACTTAAGGGCACTCGTCGTAAGCCTGCTGACATGTTTGGAACAATAAAAAACCCAAGTGGTGAAACAATCGATTTCACCTTTCATGAAGGGGCTACCAATGCCCGCGATGTTTTAATTATAGGTCATGGCGTGACTGGTAACAAGGACAGGCCTTTTGTCGTAGCATTGTCAGAAGCCGTTGCGGCGGAAGGAGTGCCCGTATTGAGGTTCTCCTTTGCAGGGAATGGTTCTTCGGAAGGAAGTTTTCGTGAATGTACGATTTCCAAGGAAGTCGAGGATCTGAAAGCCGTGCTTACCGCTACTGAGTCTGCAGGCCTTCGCGCAACCTACGCCGGGCACAGCATGGGCGGAGCAGTTGGTGTGCTTGCTGCTGCGAGTGACAGTCGAATACATCATCTCATTTCTCTTGCTGGAATGGTTAACACGGAAGCATTTTACGATCGCGAATTTGGAGAAGAAGCACCCGATTCAGGGTGCATGTGGGAAGATCCTTCATGCCCACTGTCAAAAGTTTTCCTCTCCGACATGAAGACAATTCGATCTACTGCTCCGAAAGCCTCCAAGGTTACAGTTCCTTGGCTTTTCATCCATGGAACTGAAGACGATGTGGTGCCCATTGAGGATTCCCGAGAAATCTTCGCTCTGGCAAATGATCCCAAAAAACTGGTTGAGATTCCTGGAACGGATCATGTCTTCTCCGAGGATGGCCTTGAACCAATGAGCGAGGCCGTCATCGCTTGGCTTGGTGATACTTTACGGCGTTAATTTTTTCCTTTTGAGGAACTTGAATTTTGGAGCTTTCACCAATTCACGATCTTAAACTCTCAATCTTCTTTATCTTAAAGTTTTGTTTAGGAGCATGAGCTCCGCCCGCCCGCCTAGATTTCTTTTGCCCTGAAGACGACTTCGATGGGCTTGGCGGGTTTTTTGCTTGGTGGGTTGGGCACTAGTATGAAAGTGTCGGTGATTACTGGATCGAGTTCTTGCCCGGAGACAACCTCTGCTTCCTTTAGTCTTTTGTCGAAGAATGCAATAAAAGGACGATATCCGCGTTGAACCCCGTTCTCGTTGACAGGTGCGAAGCTACCAGGACCAAGTTTTGGGGAGATCGAGAAGCTATATTCGTTGTTGTTTTTGGTTAGAGTTTGTTTCCAATTTCTTTTGCCATCAGCCATTTTGGCTTGCCATGCCGGATCACCATAAAAGGCTACGATATCACGGTCAAAAAGCAGACCGCGGGCATCGTTTGAGCTTAGGCGAAGTTTTCGAGCATAACTTGAGGTTATTCTGGAATTATCGGATCCTCTACGGGAACCTGGGTTTTTCTTGGAAGGGAAACATGTCTCAAGGCGGTGGATGAGGGCATGGTGATTGGCGAAGAAGGCTTCTGTGAAAGTATAGCGTCCCGGTTGCTCAATAAAGTAATCGAGGCAACCCCAACCCATGTAGCCGTACCAAGTGACTTCGACGTATCCCATCATTTGTCGAACTCCAGCGCTTTCGAGAAAGGCGGCGGCCATGGAGTCGGGACCATCTAGATGGCCCATGAGGCAGTTGCCGATTGGCATGTAAACCTTCGGGTTGGGAGAGTTCACGGTGTGTCGCTTCCCTGAAAGGTCTGAACCAAAGAGGGAACCGTCTTTGCAACGAAAGACGCCGTTGCGATATCGAAAGCCTAATTGCAGGTCTCTTTCTGTGGCATGACCCGAGGTCACGAACAGGTCGGGCTTCCCTTCGTTCAGTTCCGTTACGAAGCGAGAAGTGGTATCTTGTGGCAGCTTGATGTCCTTTATATTGCCGCCTTGTTCTTTGATTGCGCCGTGCCCTTTTCGCAATTCGCAAAACCATTTACCTTGTTGGCAGCGGTCTAGAGCGATTTCCGTACATGCCAAGGAGTTGCGAATAACTAGCGGGTCGGAAGTTTTTGCAACGGTGAGAGCATTTTCGGCATCATGTCCCGTAAGGATGCCCCAGAATAAGTCGGTGTAGGGATCGGTATCCATCCGCCGAGTTATGCGATGAATAGCTTTTACGAAATCCTTGGTGGTTTCCTCGGGAGTAGCAATAAAACATGCATAGCGAGGAAATGATTGGCGAAGGTAAGGCAGGGATTCCCCGACTGCCTTTTTATAATAGGTCACTTCTGCGGAATGCTTTTTCTTCAGTGCGGAAATTACCTTTGCCCAAGTTTCATTCTCGCTAGTTTTGCTAGATACTACAATGAGGTAGTCAGCGGCATACGAAACTTGAACAGTCAAGGCCAAGGCGAATAAGACAACCCTTATCATTGTTATTTTTATTGCGGCCCAGTGGGCCTTAGAGGCTCAGACGAACTTCGTAACACCTGGTATTGGCACTCCTTGAGTAGGCAAGGATTCCTTCCAGTCTAGGTGAGCAGGAGTGAGGTCGGTCTTTGAGTTTAAGGCGTCCTCGTAGGTAATCTGTTGTCCCGTATAGGCTGCCATGCGGCCCAGAATGGCGACCATTGTGCTTTTAGCGGCTCTTTCGCCATCGTTGAATGGCTTACCTTCACGAATCGAAGCGAAGAGTTCGTCGTGTTCTGTTTGGTACATATCGTTATTCTCTCCACGAAAGCGCCATGCGTCGTCTTGGCTAAGAATGGCGTGACGATTTTTAGCTGAGCAAAAACCTTTGGTGCCGTAGACTTCGACTTCGTAACTACCAACGGTTCCGTTTTGCTGGCGCGAATGGTGAAAACCCCTTACTCCACCCGTTTCATTTTCCCATTGGTATACGACGGCGAAGTGATCGAAAATGTTCCCGTATTTGTCCAGATCGTCGTATACTTGTCGACCTCCCGATGCTTCTGCGTGGGTTGGAGCCTTGTCTCCCATCGCCCATTGCATCATGTCGATGCAGTGTACTGCTTGTTCCACGATAGAATCGCCCGAAAGCCAAAGGTGTGCGTTCCAATTGCGCATCTGGGCTTCCAGATCGCCCCAACCTTCTTCGCGAGGCTTCTTCCAGGTTTCACCGCCATTGTAAGTGCTGTACATGGCGTTGACGTCGCCCAATGCACCATCAAGTATGCGACCGAATACCTCGCGTTTCGGATAGTGGTGTCGCCAGCAAAACCCGGACATGAAACCAAGTTTCTTTTCCTTGGCCTTCTTGGCCAATTCAATGACCTTGCGAACTCCCGGTGCATCTACTGCAACAGGCTTTTCAAAAAAGCAATGAACTCCTTTTTCGATAGCGTATTCCAGGTGTAAGGGGCGAAAATTTGGAGGAGTTGTAAGAATTACAACATCTACGCCTGAATCGATGACCTTCTTGTATGCATCAAAACCTATGAAGGTAGTGTCTTCGGTCACTTGATACTTGGCGCGTCCCCGTGCCCGTAAGATACGACTGCGCAACTTGATGCGGTCTTCGAAGAGGTCGCCGATGGCGGTAAGGGCTACATTTTCGTCTGCGAGCATGGCCTGAACGGCTGCTCCACTACCTCGCCCGCCGATGCCAACCAGTCCGATCTTGAGCGTCTTGTCGTTCTCCGCGGCTCTGGCTACATGTGGTGCAGCCAATAGGGTGGTCGCAGAAAGGGCGGAACTGGTTTTCAGGAATTTGCGACGGGAGGAGCTTGGAATGTCTTTCATGATTCTATTTTTGGGAAATTTGTAATTTCGGTTTTATGGTTCAAGAGTATTGAGGCACTTGTAATTTGTTAAGCGTATTTTATGTCAATCTCCCGATAAATTTTCCTAGGTCATTCGAGATTGAGGAGTCGAAAGATTTGAATTTATTGAGTGCAACCAAAGCAGTACTTAATTTTTTTCATGATTCAAATCTTCTTTGGCATCGCTCTTGTCAAAGAATGCTACGAGGAAAATGCCGGCTACCACGAAAGCCATCATTGCGGGAAACATCCAAAATGATTTCCAGTTGTTCATAGCATCTTGGGCCAGCGTGCCTGGTGGATTCGGTTTTTCTGCAAGAAACATTTTCCCAAATGATTCCCAAAAACCAAAAGTGGGGCTTTCGATAGCATCAGAAAGGGAGTTAGAGCTTTCTTTCACTGCTTCAAATTTTGCTCCGGCAATCTTATATCCAAAGAACATTCCTACGCCCTGAGTGAAAAATACTAGAAGCGATTGGGCCTGACTCCTGACTTCCTTTGGGGCTTTTTTGTCTGTGTACATGAAACCGGTGACAAAGAAAAAGTCGTAACAGATTCCATGGAGAACAACCCCAAGAAGAATCATCCACACCACCTGATCGGGGGCGCCAAAAGCAAACAACATATAACGGGCGACCCAAGCTAGCATTCCAATCAGGATCATGATTTTAACGCCAAGTTTTCGAAAGAAAAACGGAACCAGAAGCATGAAGAAAATCTCCGATACTTGACCTAAAGCCATGGTGGAGGCTGGGGCTTGGAATCCTATCTGGGGCAAATAAACTGCAGTGTAAGCGAAGTAATATGCAAGAGGTACGCAGATTAATGCTGAGCAAATAATAAATACTAGAAAGGAAGGGTTGCCCAACATTTTAAAGGCATCAAACATCAAAAGTGTGCCTATGTTAATCGGCTTGCCCTTTGCAGGCGGTGGAGTTTTCGGCATAAAAAAGCAAAGAATTCCAAGAGAGATTGCCGAAAAGGCTCCCAGTGTGAAAATTTCTGGGCTACTGGACATGCCCAAGCCACCGACTACCAAGCCAGCTGCAATCCATCCAATCGTGCCCCATACGCGCAGGGCCGGAAACTTGTTGCGATCATCAATATTCGAGAATGCCACTGTGTTGCTAAGTGCCAGAGTGGGCATATAGCAAAGCATGTGCAGGGTTATTATCCAGCTCAGGGTGCCCCCTTGTCCCTCGGCGATCAAAGAAGGTGCCAAAAGCAATAGACTGCCCCCAATTAGATGCAGTATGCCCATGGTTTTTTCGCAGTTGAAAAAACGATCTGAAATCAAACCTAGGAATAGCGGTGCAATAATGGCGGCGATTGGTACAGCGGCATAAGCTCCACCTATGACATCACTCATTTCATTGCTTGATAGGGCCAACCCCAAAGTGGTAAACCAAGTTCCCCATACAAAAAGTTGGAGGAACATCATTATGCTAAGGCGGAGGCGTATATTTGAATTCATATCAGGCAGACGGTTAGCAAATTGATTCTTAGAGAGATGAATTATTGCAGTTTTTCGGTCACTACGTCGAGCCTTTGTATGCCCTAATACTTCACTTGCCTTACAATGTGATGGTACGTTTTTCTTTGGCTGATTGCCGTGCTGCATCAACTAGGCGTTGGCCGATTCGGCAAACCGCAGGATCTAGTGGCCCTTCAACGGGAGCATCGTTAGCTAGGCAGTGGATGAAGTATTGTACGGGATTCTCAAAGGTTTTTGACAGGTCGTCGGACGGGAGATCTTGCCCCTGAGGACAATCCTCGGTTTGAACGCGGATTGTGGATTCCTTGTCGTAACTGGAAATGGTGCCTTTGGTTCCTTTCAAGACAAAGCCGCACTTGGGTTGAGGTTGATGAATCCATGGGTCGGTGAAGGTTCCCCAGCGGGTTTCGTATTTGGAGAGACCCACGTCGTAACGAACGATAGTCATGCTGTGCTCGTCCACCTCGAGTCCGTTGGGCAAGTCGGTCACGGTGGTTACCTCCAACGGTTTGTTGTTGCCGTGGTACCAAGTGCCGAGGGTCACGCCGTAGCCTAAGTAATCAAGGAGGGATCCTCCTCCCCGATCCTTTTGATAAAACCAGCTATCGCCTTTTTCTTTCTGCGTTGGACTGACTTCCACTTTGTCCGCCAAGTGGTATAGAGGTCCACGGTTGCCATCGTAGTAATGCACTTCGGTCAATTTCCCTATAGTACCCTCGGCGAGTAGGCGATGAGCGGTTACATGGGAGGAATCCCACCGCATGGGCCAGTTGATGGCGAGTTTCTTACCCGTTATCTCGACTGCTGCAATCATCCGATCCGCTTCAGCGAGAGAGGCGGCAAAAGGTTTCTCGACCACAATGTCCACGCCGTAGGGTGCTACCTTTTCCGTCCAATCGCCATGCTCGGCGGTGGCGGGACAGAGGATTGCGAAATCAGGCTGGGTTTTTTCAAGACAAGCTCTGTAGTCAGTAAAAATATGTTCCGTTGGAATGCCAAAATTGTCGGCACTGGCTTGCATTCGGAACTCTTGCTCATCGCAAATGCCCACGATTTCAGCGCTGGGATGCTCTTGAACCATCCGCAAAAGATCCCCCATGTGCATGTGGTCGAAGTTGATGCCAACAACTTTCCAAGTCTTGCTCACTTTATCTTATGCTTGATTAATCTCCGGCAATTGGTCCGAGCACCATGTTTCGCCTGCTTGCAGTACTTTGACGGATTGATTCAAGCGTTTTGCAGTCTGTTCGAATTCCTCGGGAATTTCGGTGTTGAAGGCGAACATTTCGAAATGGTGAGGGATGGCAATTCGGGCCCCAATGGATTTTGCGAGGCAGGCGGCCTCCGTGCCGTTCAAGTTTCCAGCGACGCGACGCTCAGGTTTATAGCCATTGATCGGAACTAGGGCGAGGTCCACCGCATGCGGCAGAAGATCGGGGACTAAGCGATCGTGCCATCGAGTGTCTCCGGAATGATAGATTGTCCAAGGTCCGAATTTTGCCACGAAGCCGATAAAATGGCTCCTCCTGTTTTGATCCAGTTGGATTTCGTCGTGAGCGGCGAGAATCCCGGTTATCGAAAAGCCATGAGATTCGACAGTTTCTCCCGCATCTACCGGCAGAAAGGTCGGAGGATTGCTTTTCAGGCGATCGTTTGCGAAGTCCACGTTGGCAGTTGGCAGGACAAGGGTTAGTTCGGGATTGGCGGCAAGGAGTTGGTGAAGTGTCTCTGCGTCAAGATGGTCTGTGTGGTTGTGGCTGGAGGTGGCCAATTGTACGCCCTCGAGCAATTCCGGGCGTACTACGATTTCAGTCAGGCGATCGTGCGGTTTTTCGCTGTCTGCATATTTTCTTGTCAGGGAATCGGATAGATATGGGTCGAACAACAATTGTTTGCCTCGCCATTTGACTAGGAATCCGCTTTGACCGACCCACCAAAGGAAAAAGTTGCGATCCGATGACGCGTCTCGAACTGCGGCAAGGAAGGCATCGTCTTGCAGAACTGGTTTAATCATTATAAGCCGAGTTCCCGCCGAGCTCTCCGGACGCCTTCCACCATATTGCTCAGTTTCCTTTTTGCGGCCCAGCGAGCCGTTTGGCTAAGACCGCAGTCGGGCGCGAAGGATAGCCGTTCGGCGGGGGCGTGTTTCAGGCAAAGCTTGACTCTGTCCAAAACGTCTTCGGGGGTTTCGACATAATAACTTTTAACGTCTACGATCCCTACTGCGACGTCCATCCGCTCCGCAATCTCTGCGATCCGATCGATTTCGGCGAATTCACGGTTTGCCATTTCGACGTGAATTTCGTCCACGCTAAAGTCCAGAAAGTCGGGCAACATTGGAGCAATGCGTCTATATCCAACGGCATGACCCTTGAAGTTGCCAAAGCAAAGGTGAGTACTCAGGCGAGTTTTTCCCACGACAGCCTCAACTGTACGGTTGAAGATATCGACGAATCGCTTGGTGTCCGAGTTGTATGCATAGCAACTCATCGAGGGTTCGTCCACGGTCAGTTCCTGACAGCCTGCAGCAACTAGGCCTTCCAGCTCTTTTTGCACGATCGGAAGCAAGGCTTCAGTGATGGCGTAGCGGTCGGGATATTGTTCGTTTGGCAGAAGACGTCCGCTCAAGGTAAAAGGTCCGGGAACAGAGGCCTTGAGGACGAGTGGGGTTTCTCGTCCTTCCAGCAGAGGGCCTGCTATATTTTTAAGTCGTTCGAATTCTTCCACGGCTCCCAGTCCCCTTGGCGCCAACAACTCCCCGGTGATCTCATGCTTGCCTCGTTGGTCATGGGCGGGCGGACCAAACTTACGCGGAGATTCGCCTTCCAGCGAGATTCCTTCGAGATAACCGTAGAAAGAAAGGTTGAAGTCAAATCGAGTCTGTTCGCCGTCTGTCACGACATCGAGCCCCGATGACAATTGGTCGCTCAAGGCAGCGGTTACGGCATCATTCTGCGCTTCCGCTATGTCGTTTGAGCCGAAGGCATCCAGATTTTCGCTGGCATGCAATAACCATCCGGGAAATGGGTAACTGCCGATCACAGTTGTACGCAGGGGTTGTTCCTTCATGATAAAGTTCGGATTATTTGCCAAGGTTTTCGTATGTTTTGGCCAAGAGGCGAGAATGTTCGTCGTAAGCAGATTCAAAGATTTCCGCGGCCCGTTCCTTGCCGATTCGGCAGGTTGCGGTAAGGATCTTGGGAGGTTTCCCCGCTTCAGTCAATAAGTGCGCTAGCTGACTTTTGATCGCATTGACAATAAGGCAGCCCCCCACCGTGGATCCCGGCGAAACGGGAAAATCAAGACCTTTGACTTCAACCATAGCGTCTCCGGCAGGCGCACCCGTATCCAAAATCAAGTCAGCAAAATCATCCAGTTTCTTGCCATCCTCCCGCTTGCTTTCGCTTACACTTAGGTGAGCCTTGCTTACGATGGCCACAACGCGGATGCCTTGCTTCCGAAATTCTTCCGCCATCTCGATGGGCACGACATTGCAACCGCTGGATGAGATGATCAAGGCAGTATCCTGTTCGGAGCATGCGAAATTTCTTAGGATACGACCCGCAAAACCCGAAACGTTTTCCAAAAACATGGCCTGTCTTTGCCCATTGGCTCCAACCACTTGCGTATGGTGCGTGAGGGAAAGCTCCACTATGGGATTGAACCCGGGAAACGATCCGTAGCGAGGCCACATCTCCTCTACCATTATTCGACTGTGTCCCGAGCCGAACACGTGAACCATGCGTTCGGCCAAAATGGTATCGGCAAACCAGGAGGCTGCTTGGGCCAAAGAGTCGACTTGACTTCTTACGGTATCGATGAGCTTTTCCGAGCAATTCAAGTAATCTAAAATCGGTTTCATTTTTATTAGTTAGGATTCAACAAATTATAGCATGGCGCAACGCTCCGATGCCGCCCGCCCATTCTCCGAGTTCTGCGATGCGAATGGATATGCGATTACCAGCCGGTCGCCATTCCATTTCATCGAGGTATGAACGTAGCGGTGCAAGCAGGGATTCTCCGGCATTGGCGATGCCGCCTCCCAAAATTATAACTTCCGGATCCAATGCATTTGTCAAAGAGGTGATTCCGGCTGCAAGGTGCCGAATTGAACGGAGCCAGATTTCGCCGGCTTCTTTGTCGCCCGCCAAATGAGCATCCACTAATTCTTTTGTTCGAGTGAAACGACCATTCGACCTTTTTTCAATCGTGCAGTCACCGATGGCATCCTCGAGACTGCCGGGTGTTCCGCAAATGTCTTTTTCGCCAAAGGGATCAAGGGACAGGTGTCCGAAATGACCCGCACGGCCCAAATGGCCACGGAGAAGGCGTCCATCCGTCATGGCCGCTCCACCAACCCCAGTGCCTATTGTTAGCAAGACGACGTCTTTGCATCCCTTGGCGGCGCCTCGCCAAGTTTCTCCCAGCAGCGCAGCGTGGGCATCATTGACCACGCGTGTTCTTGCCGAAGTGCTTAGAAAATCTTCCCAGACCAAATTTTCAATGCCGTCCAATCTTCCCGGCATGAAAGCAATGCTGCGTTCATCTTTCGCCGTCAGTCCCGGAGAGGCGATGCCAATAGAGGCGAACTGATTCCCGAATCGCGTTTCCCACTCATCCAACAAATCTCGAATGGCGTTTGCCCACGACGGGTTTTGGTCAAAGAATTTCCCATCGTTCGATGATAGAATGGTCCGCTCAAGTTCCTCTTCAAGTTCGAAATCATGGGCGATGCCTTTTACTCTCGTTCCGCCCAAGTCGATTCCTGCGGCCAATTTCATCCCTTCAACTGCCCCTCGGAAACGCTCCATCCGCCATCTACTGACAAGACTTGTCCAGTGACGTATTTGGAGTCCTCCGACAACAAGTAAAGAACAGCTGCGTCCAAGTCTTCGGGCATACCAATTCGTCCTCCATCTAATGGCTGCTTGCTTTGCGCGTAGCTCTTGATCGACTCGTTGCTTGTTGCCCTTTCGGACATCGGAGTTTCGACGAGAGCAGGGGCTATCACATTGGCCCTGATGTTCTCTTTGGCGTAATAGGATGCTATCGATTTGGTGAAGCCCATGACAGCCGCCTTGGTCGCAGCGTATCCGTGAGTTGCAAAATGAGCGGGGGAGGGACTAAAGCCGAGAACTGAGCTCATGTTAAGTATAACACCTCTTTTCCCTTGTTGGCGAAAACGACGAATGGCTGCCCTATTTGAATAGATTAAGGAAGTCAGATTAAGGTCTAGTGCTCGATGCCATCCTTCATCCGTCAATTCATGGAGCGGACCGTCTCCACTTGAGCGAGCGCTTCCGCCCGCTACATGGTAAAGTGCGCTGACGTGCCCGAAGGAAGTGACCGTTTTGTCAATCAGTTCTGGAACAGCGCCGGGGTTGCAGGCGTCAGCCGCAATACCAAGCGCGGCATCACCCAATTCCGATAGCGCGGATTCCAAGCTGTCGGCATTTCGACCAAGCAAAGCCACTTTCCATCCCGACTGAACCAAGGCTCGGGACGCCGAAAGTCCAAGTCCGGTTGTGCCGCCGACGATAACGGCTACGGAATCTTCTTGTGGGGTCTTTGACATGCAAGTCACTAGGATAGGCACAAAGACAAGGCATGGGCAATCCAAAGACAGAATCACCCTAAACTAGACTTTTCGTTTGCAATGGTTTGCGAGTCCTACCTAGTTTTCATTACTTTTTCCATCCTTTAGGGGAATCCTCATTCCCAACCTTTCTTCCCTACACAACCCATCTGTACACTTATGATAAAGAAAACAATATTGATTTCGGTCGCTCTAAGCATGGCTTTCGGAGCGTTTGCCAAAGACAAAAAGGTAGTATTCGTGGCAGGGGCGAAGAGCCACGGTTACTTTTCGCACGAGCATATTGCTGGGAGCAAGCTGCTTGCGAAGTATCTAGACGCTGCCAAGATTGGCCTCAAGTCGGTTGTGGTGACAGACAACGGTTATCCCAAAGACCCTAGTGTATTTAATGATGCCGCGGCAGTTGTTGTCTACTGCGATGGTGGCGGGAGGCATTTGTTGAACAAGCACTTGAAAGAGTTCGACAAGGTGATGAAGCGTGGCGTCGGGTTGGCATGCCTTCACTATGGCGTGGAGGTGCCGAAAGGCCCTCCTGGCGAGCACTTCCTGAAGTGGATCGGAGGCTATTTTGAGGCACACTGGTCGGTGAATCCTCACTGGACGGCCGATTTCAAGTTGTTACCCGACCACCCGATCAGTTCTGGAGTCAAGCCTTTCGCCATTAATGACGAGTGGTATTACCACATGCGTTTTCGCGAAAACATGAACGGCGTTACGCCGGTTCTCTCGGCGATGCCGAGTGCCGATACCCTCAAGCGCAGGGATGGTGCGCATAGTGGCAACCCCCATGTGCGCGAGGCTGTTCTTAAACGCAAAGAAGCTCAGCATGTCGCTTGGGCTTATCAACGCGGCAAGGACTATAGTGATGGTCGTGGCTTTGGCTTTACCGGTGGACACAACCATGTCAATTGGGGTTCCGATAATTTCCGTCGCCTCACCCTCAATGCCATCGCTTGGATTGCCAAAGTCGATATCGCCAAAAGTGGTGTTTCAGCTGGTGAAGTCAGTGTTGGGGACCTTCAGTCTAACCAAGACTACCCCCCTCGTGGCTGGGCTCCTGAGCAAATCTCGGAAAAGCTTAAGGAATTCAACGGTAAAGCTCCCAAGGGTGCATCCTTGTCGCCTAAAAAGACTTCTCCTACCTCGGAAAAGGCAAAACCTCTTTTCACCAGTAAGACGGTAACGAAGAACACATCCGGTCATGCCGTCGATATCTCCGTGGATCTTAAGGGTGCGAAGGAATTGCATTTATTTGTAAGCGATGCCGGCAACGGGTTTGCTTGCGACTGGGCGGATTGGGTGAACCCACGTCTTGTAGATACTAGCGGGAAGGAGACAAAACTTACCTCCATCAAATGGAATTCTTCTTCCTCCGGTTTTGGTAGCGTTAAGCTTAACCAAAATGCTAATGGCGGAGCCATGAAGGTCGACGGCAAATCCGTAGAGGGGATAGGAACCCATGCCGATTCGTTAATTAGTTACAAATTGCCGAGGAACCACCGGTTTACTCGATTTCTATCCAAAGGAGCCTTGGACGATGGCGGTGTCAATCAAAGGGCCTGCGGAAATCAAGCGAGCGTGCAGTTTCAAGTATTTGCCCAAAAGCCCACTTTTGCAGGTGCTTCAGTATCTGGCCCAAAAGGTTCAGGTGGTCGTGTCGGCGATCAAGGTGATCCCGCCCATGCGGTTGAAAACCTCTATGTTCATGAAGAAGTTGAAGCCACTCTTTTCGCGAGCGAACCTATGATATTAAGCCCATCCGCCATTGATGTTGATCACCGCGGACGCATCTGGGTCTGCGAAGTGACTAACTATCGCAGGCACAAAAACAAGCGATCCGAAGGTGATCGCATCCTTATCCTGGAGGACACGGACGGCGACAACAAGGCAGACAAGGTAAAGACTTTCTATCAAGGCCGTGACATCGATTCTGCTCATGGGGTTAGTGTTTTCGGGAACAAGATAGTGGTCGCGGTGGGAGACCGCATTATCGCATTCACAGACAAGAACGGGGACGACAAGCCCGATTCCAAGGCAAATCTTTTTACCGGCATATCCGGCTCCCAGCACGACCATGGCATACATGCTGTCCACTTTGGTCCTGACGGTAAGTTTTACTTTAACTTCGGCAACGCGGGACGGCAGATCAAGGATAAGGACGGCAAACCTATCGTCGACAAAGCCGGCAACGAGGTTAACGACCGTCGGAAACCCTATCAACAAGGCATGGTTTTCCGTTGCAACGAGGATGGTTCGGATTTCGAGACTCTCGGCTGGAATTTCCGCAACAACTGGGAGGTCGCGGTGGATAGCTTTGGTTCCGTCTGGCAGTCCGACAACGATGACGATGGCAACCGCGGTGTTCGGATCAACTATGTGATGGAGTTTGGCAACTATGGTTATCGTGGTGAGTTTACTGGTAAGGGTTGGCGCGATAAGCGTACCAACATCGAGAAGGAGGTTCCCCTGCGACACTGGCACTTGAACGATCCTGGCGTTATGCCCAACTTGCTCCAAACAGGTGCTGGTTCTCCTACGGGTATTATCGTCTACGAGGGCTCACTCCTTCCCAAGGTCTTTCAAGGTCAAGTCATACATTGCGATGCCGGACCCAGCGTTGTACGAGCATATCCTGCGACTAAGGATGGTGCCGGTTACTCCGCTGAAGTCGTTGACGTCCTCAATGGCGCCCAACGCGACAAGTGGTTCCGCCCATCTGACGTGGTCACCGCACCTGATGGTTCCTTGATTACTGCCGATTGGTATGACCCCGGCGTAGGGGGGCACAACATGCGAGATCTCGAACGCGGACGGCTTTTTCTTGTGGCTCCCAAAGGGCATAAGTACAAAGCGTCTAAGGTTGATGTTGCGAGTGCCGATGGAGCAATTGCCGGCCTTAAAAGCCCTAATGAAGCAACGCGCTATCTCGCTTGGCATGCACTGAAGAAGCATGGCAAGAAAGCCGAGAGTTCTCTTCAAAAGCTTTTTGCTGATCCCAACCCACGCTATCGTGCTCGAGCCCTTTGGCTCTTGGGCAAGATTAAGGGTCGTGG
>Ga0209362_1002115_pt1 | contig 15072 bp, 6 predicted proteins | sample SaaInlV_165m_DNA_FD_184680 | JGI IMG/M metagenome (GOLD analysis project Ga0209362, IMG submission 184680) | Marine microbial communities from expanding oxygen minimum zones in the Saanich Inlet - Saanich Inlet SI037_S3LV_110m_DNA (SPAdes)... | ecosystem: Environmental > Aquatic > Marine >...
AAGGGAGAACAATGCCGGCGCGTCATTCGTGATTACCGGCGCGGTGTCGCAAATATCTGTGGCAGTGGCTGTACCAATCGCAATCGCCTGCCCGGTCGTTCCTGTGCACTCCGCCGACACAAGAGCCGGCGCTGTAACGGTGGGCGCCGTCGTGTCCACGACGGTCACGGTTTGTGTAGCAGTTGCAAAGTTGCCACTGGCGTCGGTTGCTGTCCAGGTCACGGTTGTGGCGCCAAGGGAGAACAATGCCGGCGCGTCATTCGTGATTACCGGCGCGGTGTCGCAAATATCTGTGGCAGTGGCTGTACCAATCGCAATCGCCTGCCCGGCCGTTCCTGTGCACTCCGCCGACACAAGAGCCGGCGCTGTAACGGTGGGCAACCCGACATCCTTCACCGTCACGTCAAAGGTCTCGACCGAGGTGTTGCCGGAGGCGTCGATTGCGGTGCAAGTCACCAGGTTTGTACCCAGAGTAAAGTTCGATCCAGACACCGGCACACAAGACACCGTCGCTCCTGGGCAGTTGTCGGTGACCGTCGGATCTGTCCAGGTCACCATTGCCTCGCAAGCTGTGCCTGAGGCGAAGGCTTCGATATCCCGCATCGTCTCAATCACCGGCGATTCCAGATCCGGAATACTACAACTAGATATAATCGTGCAACTGACCGGAGCAGAACCAACACCGTTTGAGGTTCCAACCAACAAATAACTTGTCATTGGGTTCATTTGCACAGTTGTGAAGACTATGGTCAAAGGATCAGCAAACAACTCCACTAGATTGCCTGGATCCGTATTATTTTCGTAAAGTTCCAGGGTTTCATATGCTTCGCCATTTACCCAACTCATCATTACTTCGCAAGAGCATTCGTCAATAACGTCGCAAACAAAATCACTCACCGGAGAGGGCCTCACGAGCACATTACCGTTTTCAGTTACAACTTCGGGATCGTTAAGCGGCAAATTCTCAAAATGATCATTTATGCCGCCTGCATCCACAACAGTAACTAGGACTGGGCCGAGCGGACCCACTTCCAAATCTCCTACAAAGCTAATCGGAAAAGAGCCCGCTTTACCATTCGATTTGAAGGTAAGAACAGCAAGCTCATTGTTCATCCCAGAAAAATAGACTGGGGAACCAGTCCCATCCCAAGCCGTCAACATAAAGACGGCATCACGTTCTCCCGGAGATGTAATAGGCGTGAAAGCATCATTGTCGGAATCTTGCACCACGCAGAACAATGACATCGGATCTTGAGAATTCACCAAGAATTCCCCACCACCAAAACCCACTCCAGTATTCACACATTCCAAGCTTAACTGCGTCTGATAACTCAAACCAAACTGAATGGCAGCCACTTGGGATGCTGGAACTGCAGGATCAGATGGAGTGTGCACATCGAGGAAAATGCTCATCTCAACTTGCTCAAGCGCCTCAACTTCAACAACTTCAGCCCGCAGAGTATAAAGCTGCCCTTGGCAATCGCTGGCAGCGAATCCGGTGAGTAAGGTGATGAACAGAATCGCTTGAATCCCAGAGTAAAAACGCGGCATAGCAACCTCTCAGGTTTCTTATTCATATCGATAGAGTTGGAAGGAAATCGTTCACTCCAAAGCGTACTAGACATGTAATCGAATCGGCAGTCAAGTGCTGATAACGGTAATATGTTAGAAAAATGAAGCCCATTGCGTGTTTCTTCACAATTCAAAGTAATACATGGCACTACAAAATATTCGGTGACCCACTGTTCTTTTTTTATTAAATTATTGAAAATTTTATTTCGTTCTATACCAGCATCGCAAACTGTGGTGCTTCACCTATCAGGATTGTGCTATCTCTCGATGGGTTGGTTTTGTAAATAGTTTTATTTACTTCGACACCCTATTCCTGTCCGGTAGGGAACAATTCCACCCAAGAGAGTGCTACACAATTGCCTCGCAATTCTGCCATCTCTACTACTTCGCCAGTAGTCGAAACGGTGCGAGCAGAGACCTCCACGCACCGTTCGGCTTCACCGAGATCGAACGCAACATCTCGGTTTCCGGCTGCACCTTCGAGGACGGGATCGGCATTCTTTACCACGAATTACCACTGAACAGGCGACACTGAACAGTGGCGCGAAAGAGCCGGGGTAAATCCTGACACCAGAGGGCCGCCAGGCTCTACTCCCCAGGTGGTAGTACGTATGGTGCAGCGAGAGGCTATTGCTCTCAGGGGCAGGTGTATCCGGTGCAATCGAGGGTGTCGTCGGTCGGATCGATGGAACAGCCAGGATTGGGCAGCGGAATCGGAGCGGATCCTGGCACGTACAGATCATTCAACATCATCACGGCATCGGAGAGGTTGAGTGAGCCATCGTCATTGGCATCACAAGCATCCCGACAGTCCGAGCCGGGACCGCTGGTGAAGAGAATACTGAGGATCTTGATGGCATCGGCGAGGTTGAAGGCGCCATCGGTATTGCAATCGGGACGGACGAAAGAACCGGATCGCTCGAACAGGAATGCAGATCCAGCACCGATGATGCCACTGACGGGATCCAGTTTCACTCCCACCGCCAACTGGTTCTGATCGAGCGCCAGGGCGAATCCGAATTGATCCCCTTCAGCCGGCTCGGGATTGTCGAGTTGCTGGCGCAGTGGCCACTGCCCGGTAGTCGCGCTTCGCTCATAGATGGAACAACTTCCGGCACTGGAGAAACCGTTCACCTCATCTCCTGAGGCCCCCACTGCCAGCACATCTCCAGAGAGATCGACGACGATGCCGAAATTGTCGAGGTCGAGTGGATCAGGGCAAGGAATCTGCCCCGGGATGGTGGCGCTGGCGGCGCCAGTGTCGGCGGCTACCCACTGGCCGCTGTTCGATTCGTGGCGATAGAGGTAAACAGAGCCGCCATTGGCGACACCGGCAGGACGGTCATCGGGGATTCCGAAAGCGAGGTGGTGATCGGTCAGCGCCAACGATCTACCCATCGCTTCGCCGGCCGCAGGATCCGGATTGGGGATCACTTGCTGGAGATCAAAAGAAACCGGCGAGCGCTGGTAGATGTAGCCACAGCCGACCGCCTCTTCCCCTCCAACACCTTCGGTTCCTGGGGCTCCCACAACCAATCGGTCGCCGACCAGGTCGACCATCTCGCCGAAAGCATCCGCTCCAGGGTTGGACGCCGCAGGATTCCAGATCACCTGCTCGAGTGCCCACTCATCGGTGGTGACATCGCGAACAAAGATGAAAACTCCTCCGCTGTCCACTCCCTGTGCGTTGCGATCTCCCGGCGACCCGACCACCAGTAGATCGCCCTGAAGGGAGATCGACATGCCAAACCAATCGAGTGGGTCCGGGATGGGGTTGTCGATCACTGCTTGTTGTTGCCAGCTGTCGGTCTGTGGGTCCTTGCCGAAGATATAAACGATGCCGATGGCATTCCCTGGCGATCCATGGAGTGGTGAAGAAACGGCCAGGGTGTCCCCGTCGACAGAGATCGAGTATCCGAACCAGTTCTCGCCGACGATTTGACCCGGAGTGAGAGTGGCCAGATCGCCGATTTGTGCCGGCTGCCACATCTGCGTCAGCGGATTTTTCTCCTGCAGAAAGATCTGACTGGAAGGGAAGGCGCCAACCACGAGAAACTGCGCCGAGACATCCATCGACGCTCCGAAATTGGCCTCGGTCGTGGGATCAGGACAGGGCAGATAGCCACCGCCAGCGGGAGTCGCAGCAGCAGACCAGGGCGCTCCCTGCGCCCCGAGATCTCCGCAGATCAGCATCCAGCCGAGCCAGAGCATCATGACCGGGGTCAGTGTTGCTCGAAACATGACTATGGGGAGGATAGACCTGTAACCCAATGCAATGACTCCTTCGCTACCGCAGCACCATCTTACAGGTCATCTTACAGGTCATCTCCACCCTCAACGAGACCACGATTTCAGTACACCTCGATCTCCTGCCGGCATTCAATGATCTGTTGCCTTGACGGGTCCAGTTCCCTCCCTAGCATCAGGAGTTCTCTGTGAAGGATAAGATCCTGAGGTGTTTCCAAGTAGACAAAATCAAGGAGATGATAGCTGGTGAGGCCTCTCTGTTCGTCTCACGAAGGACGAGATTCCACCACCCCAGTTACAAGGCAATCCAATTTTCGACCGAGGAGGAACATTGAAGTTTGTACAGTTAGTTTTGCTCACATCGGTGCTGGTGCTCGCAGGTGGATCGATTCAAACGATCGATGGACAGGACTCTTCCCCTGGATCGAGCGGCTTCGAGCCCACCTTTGATCCCTTCTTCTGGCTACAAGTTGGAGCGCATGTCGACCTCGGAGATGTTGATAGCAACTCTCTGATGCTTCCGAAGGCTCGATTTGGAGCCAACGGCAAGGTCACCGAGAAGCTCAGTTATCACTTCATGCTCGATGGCGCGGTGAGTGGTGATGAAGAACGAGAGATGAAATTGCTGCAAACCTTCATGAAGTACAAATTCTCGAATCGTACTTCGATGCGGCTTGGTCAGTTCAAGTATCCCTTCGGAATCGGAGCTTACCCGTCCTTCACCACCTGGGATTTCAACCACCCAGCATTCATTTTTGGAGGAGTCGCCCGTGATCTGGTTCACCGAGATGAAGAAACCGGACCCGGGTACTTTCGAGATCTTGGTATCGAAATCGCCAGTTCCATCGCCTACGACTCGGGATACAAGATCGGTTACAAGTTCATGTTGATGAACGGTAACGGGATTCTCAAGAACGATGACAATACCGACAAGGATTTCGTGGGACGTGTCTCTCTCAGTAGCCCGAAATCGCAAGGATCTGGAACCTGGACCGTCGGATCATCTTTTTACCGTGGAACCCTGCACCACGTAGACGACCCCATCCTCGCACCCGAGGGCGAAGATCATGATGAAGAAGCCTTTGGAATCGATTTCCGCTGGGATCTACACGAAGACAACCTCCGGGTGGCCACCGTGCAAGCCGAAGTGATCACCGCAAAGACTGAGGCCGGAGACCACGATGTTCTCACCGAAGGAGAGGTCTCACCTGGTGGCTTCTATGTGCAAGGCACATATTTCACCTCTCCAGATTTCTACTGGGCTCTTCGGTATGACGAATTTGATCACGATAGCAATACCGAAGGAGATGATACGCGAGACAGAACCACCATCGGAGCCTGCTACTACCTGGATGGCCAAAAAAACCGTCACCGGGTCAACGTGAACTACGAGATGAACAACGACCTCGACCACGGCAGCCAAGATCAGATCAATATTGGGGTAACACTTGTCTTCTGAGACGTCATATCAAGAGATGGAAACTGAGACTGAAGCCAAGCCTCGGCCTTTTTTTCGTGCTTCCTTCATGACCTCAACCTGGTATCGGTTCGCTGAGCCGATACCAGGTCTCGAGATCGACGGGAAACCGGCGCCTTATCCTGTGGTCAACGAACGTGCTGTTCGTGCCACTGCTGGGCTGACCTTGATTGCAGCAGCCGTCGCATTCGCATCGGCCTTCCTCCTCCAGGAATACACCCCCATCAAGGTGATCACGACGCTCTTCTTCTTCGATTTTTCCGTTCGAATGTTCACTGGCTTGACTCCACTGAGCCCTTTCGGCGTGCTGGGCACACTTCTGGTGATCAACCAGAAACCTGAATATGTTGGAGCAGTTCAAAAACGATTTGCATGGGGTATCGGAGTTGCACTTTCCTTCACCATGATGTTGGTCACCAATAATGATATTACCGGCGCTATCCCTTTCTCCTTCTGCATTGCCTGCCTGGTATTCATGTGGCTCGAGTGCGCCTTGGGGTTTTGCGTGGGTTGTTGGATCTACAAGTTTTTCAACAACTCAAGTGTTAGCGACCCGGATGCGATCACCCCCGCTTGCCCCGGTGGAGTCTGTGACACCTCGCAGGGCGACCAAGAAAAGACCCTGGTCACCTCTGATTGAACAGGTTGAACGGAATAGAATGAGTCGATTCGATCCAAACAGGACTCCAGGGGAAGACCAACTCCATCAGTTTCACGAACAGGGCTGGAAGAGCTGTGAACTGCTAGGTGGTGAGGTCCTGTGGGAAGATGGTGAGCGGGCAAATCAACTCGCCTGGATACTCAAGGGGTCGCTGGAGGTACTCGTCGACGACGAGGTCGTCACCCGCTGTGAACCGGGACAGATTCTGGGAGAGATATCCGCGTTCTTCGATGATGAGCTTCGAACTGCCACCATCCGAGCGGCCGAACCGTGTCGGTTGTTGATCCTTGGCGGCGAGGATCTCTCGGCTCTTCGACACTCAGAGGGCAGTACATACGACGGTCTCCTCGATCTCACCATCGATTGCCTGGCCAGAAGAATCGAGAATCGATCAATTGACCTCATCGACTCCATCCAGGGTCAGCTGCAAGACGACAATCCAGTGCCTGATAGCAGTGCTCCCCCTTCGGCTCCCGTTCAACTGGAACAGCTGGTCAACAATTCTCATGTAAATTCTGAAAAGAGTGTGGCCACACTCATGAAAGCCTTCCACTCGCTATCGATCCAGGAAGGTGAGCATCTCATCAGAGAAGGTAAAGACAGCCGTTCCATCTTCTTCGTGAGTTCGGGAGAACTGGATGTCATCCGTAGAGGTGCCTCCGGAAAACCCCTGAGGACCGCAAGACTGACCGCTGGAAATCTGATCGGATCCGGTGCATTCATCACCGGTGCTCCTCGCAATGCGGATGTCGTGGCCGCATCCTCTGCCATCGTCCAACGCCTCGATCGACCGATTTACGATTCACTCGAGAAAAACAGTCGGCGGGTATTCAGTGAGTTTCTTCTCCTGGGTCTTCGTTACCAGCTGCTGGAGATCGATACTCTCAGATCAAAGATGAGCGGCCCCAAGGGCACCTTCGATCTGACCAAAGCGTGGCGCAGTCTTGGCTCCTTGCACTCCTGGCAGGCGGGTTCGCCTCGATTTGATGTGTCGCTTTCTGTACTTACTGTGCCGGAGACGGTCGAAGCCGCGGATCCCAGATCGGCGGCACTCTTGAAGACCATCCGGGAATCGGTGATCGGCAGCGATACTGCGCTAACCACCCCTTTCGGGAAAAAGAGAATTGTCTATGCGGACTACACCGCTTCGGGGAAATCTCTCGGTTTCATCGAGGATTTCATCCGAGAAGAAGTGATGCCTCTCTACGCAAATACGCATACAGAGGCATCGGCGAGCGGCCTACAAACTTCCAGATTTCGCGAGGAAGCCAGAGAGAAGATCGCCAGATCCACCGGTGCAAATCAGGACGACGCAGTCATCTTCGTCGGCTCTGGAGCGACTGGTGCCATCAACAAGTTGATCGACATTCTCAATCTTCGCTTGCCGCCGGATATCGATGAAAAATATCAGTTATCGTTGCAGATCCCTGCCGAGCAACGACCAGTGGTGTTCATTGGCCCCTACGAACACCACAGTAACATCCTTCCCTGGCAGCACAGCCTTGCTGACCTGCACATGATCCCTCTTGATTCCAATGGTGGGCTCGATCTGGAAGTCCTGGAATCGAAGTTGGTCGAATTTGCAGATAGACCCGTGCGCATCGGCAGTTTTTCAGCCGCGTCAAATGTCACGGGCATCTCGTCCAGCGTGGACACTGTTACGACACTACTTCATCGACATGGTGCACTTGCATTCTGGGATTACGCCGCTGCTGCACCGTATGTAGAGATCGACATGAACCCTCAAGATCCCGTGGGCGAAAATCAACTTGCCAGCAAGGATGCCATCTTCATTTCACCCCACAAGTTTGTCGGTGGACCAGGAACTCCTGGAGTTCTTGTCGTCAAACGGAATCTTGTGAAGAACACCGTACCCACTCAACCCGGTGGTGGGACAGTAGACTATGTCACCGACAGCATCGCCGTGTACAGCGACGGAATCGAACACAGGGAAGAGGGTGGGACTCCCGCCATTATCGAATCCATCCGAGCAGGACTCGTTTTTCAACTCAAGGACGATGTGGGAACCGATACCATTCGATGCCTGGAAGACAATTTCGTGGGACAAGCAGTCTCTTCATGGATGTCTAACCCGAAGATCAAGGTCATCGGCAATCCCGATGCGGATCGACTCTCGATAATCTCGCTCTTGATTCGACACGGCGATCAATTCATCCATTACAACTTCATCGTTGCCCTGTTGAATGACCTCTTCGGAATCCAGACCAGGGGAGGGTGCTCTTGTGCTGGCCCCTACGGGGCGATGCTCTTCGGCTTGAAGAAAGAGATCAGTGATTCCTTCATCCGTTGTGTTAATGAAGGCTGGCCTTCAATCAAACCAGGCTGGGCACGGCTCAATTTCAACTACTTCATCAGCCCCAGAGAGTTCAACTACCTCGTCAGTGCGGTTCATCTCGTGGCCATATACGGTTGGGCACTGCTTCCCCAGTACACCTTCGATCTTCGTGATGGATTATGGAAACACCGATCAGGCAAATCCTTTGATCCAATAAGCCTGTCCGCTCTCCAGTTCGATGGCCACTCGATTCGTTGGCAGAGAAATCATCAGAAACTTCCTGAACACGTTCTCGGAAGACAACTTGAAGATGGGCGCCACACTCTCGAAGCCGCCGTCGATTCGATTCCAGATGCATTGGAACCTCCAGTACTGCCCGAGCAGTACAGTCAGTTGCGCTGGTTCCCCATGCCCCATGAGGTTGCCGATTACCTGAGAAGGCGAAATGGCACCGGAGAACGATCCGATGATGGTGAGGGATTCGATCGAACCAAAAACGAAGCTCTTGGAGTTGCACTGGATGCAGTGAAAATCCTCCGGCCCATTCGTAGGGAACCTCAGGCTTCCTCCGAACAGGAACACTACACCGGCTAGACGTTCGCTCACCTCGATGGCTTCCACATCGCTGACCACAAGCGAAGTGACTCCCAGGCTGCTGTCGTCACGCTCCCAGCCAGAGATTCCTGTAAGTCACGGCTGAATTCACTCTAGGTACAGCTATGGGCCTTGTCTTGTGCCTCGCAACCAAATCGTATTCCTGCTACGATGGAAGCAGTGGATGAATCTTGCTGTGGCCTCCTCACCGTTATGGGGGTCTTCGGGCGATTTTCACCACCGAATGTTTCCCGGTGATTCACCGGAAGGAGCTTTTCAGATGAACCGACAAAAAGTGTTATGGACCGCATGGGCGATGATCCCGGTGGTGCTGGCGATCTGGTGGTTTGGACCCGGTCAGGAGTTGCAGGCGCGCTCACGCGTCGCCTCCACTGTCGAACTGGCGATGGCTGCTGCGGATCAAGAAAACTGGCAAGAAGCCGCCGAACTCTTTGGCCAGGCGATCGGCGAGGCTCCCACTGATTCTCCCGAGTCGAACCGGTGGTTGCGGCTGCATGCGAGTCACGCCGAGTTCATGTCAGGCAACACCTGGAATGGTATCTCCGGAATGGAGGAGGTGCTCGACGAGATCAAGGATGCCGATCCAGTTCTGGCCAGAGATGCACGGGCGAGAATTGCTTCCGCCCAGTACTTCGCAACCTGGAAACTTCGCCTCGAAGGCGCCGACTCTGCAGTGTGGAAACCTGAAGCTGAGAAGGCTCGTCAACACTTCCGTCTGCTCGCCGAAGATGCCGAGGCTCGTGGTGCCAGCGAATCGGAAGACCTCAAGAAGAATGTCGAGTCGGTGATCTGGCTCGAACGGATGGATCTCGCCGAACTTCAAGCGTTACCTCTTCCGGGGGGTTGCTGACAGGGTTCAGGACTCCTCGGTTCGAGGGGCAATGGCAAGAATCCGAAGATCAGCGACAGTCGCGGTAAGTCCAATAATGTTGGCGCCAGTCGTGCAAGGGCCAATGGATCCGGTTCCTGAGGCTGCAGCCTGATCGCTGAAAATGAAATAAGGCCCGCATCGTTACCGATGCGGGCCTTATTTTGTAAACGAACCCTCCTCAACCTCCCTTGCGACCCTCGATAACCTGAACTTCTTCAACTACAATCCATCCCTTGCCAGTGATCCGCCCCTGACCGCTCATTTCCAAGGAGCCCGAATGATTTCTTCATCTCGTGTCTGCCTCTACATCTCGCTCTCCCTTGCCCTGCTGGCGACTGCCTCCCTGGGAGCCCAGGCTCAACCAGCCCAAGGGGCAACACGTGCGGTACTCAGTCAACCGGCAGCCAGAACCACAACCGCCCTTCAGCTGATCCCAGGGGTTTTGCCAGCAGGAGCCATTCCGCTCCCGGTAGGTCAGGTACCGGTAGGTGCAGGACTGATCAATACGTTTCCGCCGCTGCCACCCAACCACCACGTCGGCAACGACTGCACCCAGTGCCATGATCCGTTCTTCATGGCGATGTACGAAGCGTCCCTGCAAGCACCCGCCATTGGCAATCTTCCCGGCATGGCCACTCCGGTGGCAGCGCCAGAGAAGACCATCTCCATCGCCGATGCGCTGAACCAGACCACTCTCGCCAGGCCTCGAAACATCGAAGCCGTGCTCGAAGCGAGGCGGGATCTTGCGTTCGGAGGACTGAAGGAGATGCCTGCAGAAGACTCTTCTCAGGAGCAACAAACCAGCGCTCGGGCCGAACGGATCGCAATGCTGATCCGTTCAGGAAACTGGAGTGGCTATCAGGAGGAACTGATCGCCTGTGCAGATCAGGCAATGGCGGTTCATTCGAGAGCCGTGCAACTACTCGCAAAAAATGACCAGGCGATGTTGCCGGAAGAGGTGCTCGATCTGGCCACCGTCACGATTCCTGAAGCCAGTGTCAGCACCTCCGATGAATCCCCCCGGCTGGATGGACCGGCACCACATCTACCACCAGCGGGCGTTCTGCTGCCGGTCGGTCAGGTACCTCCAGGTGCGCTGGAGATCCAGGGCTTGCCCGGTGGGATCACCCTTGTAGGGAATATAGGTGCCGTTGAGAACTTGCAGGCGGTTCGATCGGCAATGCCCAGCCCCGACCAGACTCCTCCATCCAACGACACTGATGATCCGCTGCTGCAAGCCTACGGAATACTGTTGAAGAAAGCGGCAAGCCGCGGATCGACCAGGACTTTCCTTCAACGGCTGGAGAAGGGGGCCGGCCAGTACGGCGGTCCCGACCCGGAAAATCGAGCTCGTGCCTGTGATCTACTGGTGGCTGCCGAACTGCATGTAGAAGCAAAGCCTTATCTCGACCCGCTGCCGCTGGAGGGAGTAGCGAGCGCCCAGCTACGCATCCGTCACGGCCGCTATCACCTGGCGATCTCCCGCTCCGAAAAAGATTTGAAGATCCAGCGCGACCAGCAGGTCCAATCTGCGGATCTCTTCTCGTCCGTGGCCGAGGACAGCAGTGTCGATGCAAAGGAACGAACCCGATCGGTGACACTCCTGACCCAGTTATTGCCGGATCTCCCACACACATGGACCACCAGTTGGAGACAGCGTGTCTTTGCCGATTCCGGAGAAGTGGGCCAGGCCTTGCTCTCCCAGCTCGGGTCGCAAGCGCGCGCACAGATCCAGAACCGCGGCTCCAACCCGGCAAACCGGCTGAAGATCTTGCAATCGATCCGCATCGCCGTCGATACCTTGCTCGACCAGATCAGTGGAGATATCGGACCATGGCAAGCTTCCATCGATGCACTGGCGATCGCTTTCTCTGACGAGGCCAACCTGAGCCTGGGAAAACCGGTTTCGCTGCCGGCAAATCGGCGCGCCACTCAGAAGATCAAACCACGCGATCTGGTCGATGCGACTCCCGACCAGCGCTGGCTCCAGGCGATCGCTCCATCGCTTCGCCAGGCCTGCGCACTCGCCACCATCGCCTGCGCAGCACGAGCCGATGAGCCTGACCGCGCCATGGCTGCTCTGCGCGCCCTCGTCGATGACCCGGCCGTCGACAGTTCTGAACTCGCATCGGTGTTGATCAGCGAGTGGAGTCGAAACCTCGACCCCAACCGACCCGACGATGATTTCTTCGAGAGGAGAGTCATCACCTCCAGTGGAGTTTTCTTCAGCCCCTTCGGCGGCCAACGCAGTGCCCCTTTGACTCGTTCGAAGCAGCGACGAAGTCTTCGCCACCTCGGCGAGGTGGTCGCTGAACTGCGAGAAATGAAGGTTCCAGACCTCGACTGGGCCGCTCTGGTCGATGCCTTTGCCGCCAGCCACAGTCAGGCGGAGGTGTACCTGAAGGAAGATATCGAGGCTCTCTTTGGGCCCATCGATCAGTTGCCGGTGGCGGTTTCGGAGCAACTTGCCAAGAAAATGTGGCGTCAGTTGCAACGCAACTGGAGAAGCCCGGAGCTCCAGCAATCGAAGGGCACCCGGCGCACCACCCAGGAACTCCAGCAAGAAGTGGAACGCGGTTACCAGCTGGGGTTACGGATGACCGCACTTGCGAGGGAGAAGGAGCCGCAGTCGTGGCAGGCACCGATGCTGGCTGGAAATCTTCGCTTCGATCTGGCCGAATACTGGCACGAACTCGATCCCGACCTCGAGCGCTATGTTCCCCAGCGCGAGGCCGCGTTTGCCCGTTATGCCGATGCGGTGAGGATCTACTCGGAACAATTCAATGACGGTCAGGAATCGCGTGCCGTGACTCCTCACCTTCAGTGGTTCATCAGCGCACTCGGAGCCACCGAACTGGGATTCTTGACGATGACCACCCAGCCCGAGAACGATCAGGTCGGCCTGCTCGAGGGGTCGATGGCCCTGCTGCCCGAAGAAGAGCAGGTTCTGCATCGGGGGCTCTTTGCCAGCGCAGTCGAGTCTGCGGTTGGGCAGGTGAAAGCGGACATGAAGTCGCGCTTCGTCCGTCATGCGATGCGCGTCATCGGGAATCACCCACTCGGCAGAGGCACACGACGACTGGCCAGGCTCTACCAGGATCTCGAATCCGAGGTAGAACTCTCGGTCAGTATCGATGGCAGCAACGAGGTCGGAACCGACCCGTTTGGAGTGCGCGTAGCACTTCGCTACACCGATTCTCTCGAACGAGAAGCGGGCGGATTTGACCTCTATCTGCGCAACATGGTCTATGTGCCGATGGCTCCCCAGCCGATGGACTACCGCGACGACTTCGAGGCGAGACTGCGCGCGGCGTTCGACGAGCATTTCACCATCGAGGCGTTGCAGTTCAACAGTCCCGACTCGAAGCCCTACTCCTTCCAGCGACCCGGTTGGATGGAACAGGCCTTCGCCTACCTGATCCTTCGAGCCAAGGATCGATCGGTCGACCTGCTCCCGGAGGTACGCATCGATCTCGATTTCCGCGACGGAACCAATGGATCGGTTCGAGTACCGGTGGTCTCTCCAATACTGCCCATCCTCGCATCGAGCAGTTCCGGCCCTCGGCCCACGGCGGGAACCAATCAGGTGGAGGTCGCCCTCGATGGCCGAGAACTGGAATCAGGCAAGTTGAAACTGGAGATCATCGCAAATGGGCTCGGTGTACTCCCCGATCTCGATGGGATCTTGCCCGGCTGGAAGAAGCAGATCACCGCTGCCGGATACTCTCTGGCAGAGATCGATGGCCTGCTCGACAACGGTCTCAATGTGGTCAAGATCGATCCGGAAGCATTGCCGATCGTGCCGGAGTCGGAACGCTCCTGGACCATTAACCTGGTGACCCCCGAAGAGAGCGAAAGTAGCGTAGTGTTCCACTTCCCCGATGCGGCTGAAGGCACCGAGTTGATCTGCAAGAATTATGAAGATTTCGATATCGTGACACTCGAACAACCGATGGCCACCTTGAAGATTCCCAGCAAGGGTATCCCCGACTGGGCGATCATCGCCATCGGAGCCATCGTAGCTGCCCTGCTCATATTCCTTCTCCAGCGCAACAAGAAGGTGGCAGTTGTCGCCGAACCGCGCTGGAAGATGCCCGAAGAGATCAGTCCATTGTCGGTCGCTCATCTGCTCCGAAGCATCGAATCCCAGCGGGCACTGATCGATAACGACCAGCTGCCTCATCTTCGCGAAGAAGTCGCCTCCATCGAAGCGCGCTACTTCTCCGAAGATGGCAAGGCGCAGATCGATCTCCCGGAACTTCAGGAAACGGCCCAGCAGTGGCTCAGTCGGTCGGTTCGCTGATGCTGCGGGGAGATCTTACACTGCTGATGCTGGTGCTCTTCCACCTCATCGGTTGTGGCTCGGTAAAAGAACTCACATCCGAACCGCAAGGTCCGTGGACCCGGGCAGAATTGAGTGATGCCAAGCAGACCTCTTCGCTGGCGGATGTGAACCGGTTCATCGCCGAGTTGAAGAGCCAGGGCGCGCCCATCACCGTCTCGACCCTCGGCACCAGTGCCGGCGGTCTTGAAATTCCACTGGTGGTGCTGGCCGATCCTCCCTGCCTCGATGGAACCCAGGCTCGCGCTTCCGGCCGGGCGGTGGTCTATCTACAAGCGAACATTCATGGCGGTGAGGTCGAGGGAAAAGAAGCGGCCCAGATGCTGCTGCGAGAGGCTTGCCAGGGAGATCGCCCGCTGTGGCTCGAGAATCTGGTCATCGTCTGCGTACCGATCTACAACGTCGACGGCAACGAAGCTCTCGGACCTGGGCTACGCCAGCGTGGCCATCAAGATGGTCCTGATCCGATCGGCCGTCGGACCAATGACGATCGACTCGATCTCAATCGAGACTGCCTCAAGGCGGACTCTCCAGAGATGCGTGCGGTGTTAGCGAAGATCTGGAAGGTGTGGGATCCCCATCTGGTGCTCGATCTTCACACCACCAACGGCACCCGCCATGGATACAGCCTCACCTACTCGCCACCGCTGGGTGCCGACGTCGATGCGGAGATCCAACACTGGTCAAAAGAGGTGCTGCTTCCCGCTGTCAGGGATAAGTTGCGCGAGAAACACGACATCCTGACCTTCGACTACGGCAACTCATCATCGAGAGGCGGCGCGAGAAGCTGGTCCTCTTTCTCCTCACTGCCACGATATGTCACCAATCATGCCGGGGAACGAAACCGCTTCGGTATCCTCTCCGAGGCGACCTCTTTTCTTCCGTTCGCACACCGTATCGAGGCGACTTCCCTGTTCACTGCAACGGTCATCGATTTCGTGGCGGATCATGTCGAAGAGGTACTGAGAATCTGTCAGTCCGCCGATCGACG
>Ga0209362_1002118_pt1 | contig 15068 bp, 16 predicted proteins | sample SaaInlV_165m_DNA_FD_184680 | JGI IMG/M metagenome (GOLD analysis project Ga0209362, IMG submission 184680) | Marine microbial communities from expanding oxygen minimum zones in the Saanich Inlet - Saanich Inlet SI037_S3LV_110m_DNA (SPAdes)... | ecosystem: Environmental > Aquatic > Marine >...
CATAAAGAAGCCATCAAAGAGTATGGTGCAGATAATGATCAGAGGTTGACAGGAAAACATGAGACACAATCTATTAAAAAATTTAGTTATGGGGTTAGTGATCGGGGTGCTAGTATTCGTATTCCTATTATTACAGTAGACAACAACTGGAATGGTTATCTAGAAGATCGCCGTCCTTCTGCAAATGCTGATCCCTATAGAGTGATGAAACATATTGTAGAGACTATTGATGGATCAAATACAGGGCTCGTCCGCTATTGACAGGGGGTTGGCATCCTCGGCTCGTTTTTATATAGATATGGATGTTAGTCTAATAGATTTTATGGGGGATGACCTTAGCGTAGTTAATGCCGCTCGGGATAGTTTTGCAAAGAAGTCGCAGTGGGCAAAACACATCCCTGGGCAAGGCATCTATGAGCTCGCCGATAGAGATAAGAAGCTTATTCAGTATCTTGCCAAGCATGGTCATTGGACTCCTTTTGGTCATGCAACATTATCATTTCACATTAAGGCACCCATTTTTGTTGCACGGCAGTTAGTCAAGCATCAGGTAGGTTTGGTATGGAATGAAGTGTCACGCCGGTATGTGGAAGATGAGCCAGAATATTGGGACCCAGAGATATGGAGAAGTAAACCAGTAGATAAGAAACAAGGGTCTGGTGATGAGACAATAGAATGGTTAGATCGTGAGGTGAGAGTTGGTGCTGCGGTTAGTGCATCATGTGATTTGGCTGTAGAAACTTATAAGAAAATGTTGGATGCTGGTATTGCACCAGAACAAGCTCGTATGGTACTACCACAGAACACCTATACAGAATGGTATTGGACTGGTTCATTGTATGCATTTTCTAGAGTATGTAAGTTAAGATGTAAAGGTGATACACAAGAAGAAACTAGAAATGTTGCTTGGGAACTATATGATTTAGCCAAGGAGAAATTTCCTGTGTCATGGGAGTCATTGTTTTATGCCAATATATGATTACGTTTGTGAAGTGTGCGGCCATGAGGTGTTGGATGTTCTTCAGAGGATGTCTGATCTCCCTTTAGAATTTTGTCCTGAATGTAGTGGTCATATTAGGCGTCAAATAACTGCTGCTAATTTTGTGTTAAAGGGTGATGGATGGTATAAACCGTCCCCGTCAAAGAACGAAAAAGACTAAATAACTAAAGCATATTAAAATGAGTAGGGTGATATGTCTCGGGAATGGTGAATCCCGTCTCGGAATTGATTTAGATGGATTAAGGCAGTATGCAACCATCTGGGGATGCAATGCTTTGTATCGTGATTGGGCACCAGATTTTTTGGTGTGTGTCGATATAGAGATGAGCCATGAGATATACCGCTCAGGTTATGCTTTTAAGAATGTTGTATATTTTAGAGATTGGAACAGATTGCCAGGAGAGGCATACGAAAATATAGTAGTTCCGTCTCACATATCCCATAAGGACCAAAGTGATTTAAAGTCCTACATCCATGTTAGTCCACGGGTTGAAGGTTGGAATGAGTTTGCAATAGGTGGTCAAGATTTAGACCAGTTGAGAAAACTCCGAGAAGATTATTTAACCGCTTGCCACAATGAAGGCATAGAAGTAAATTTAGATACAGTAGATATAATATTTGCAGATAAAAGAGCAGGCCTTTGGGCAACCTGGGTAGCTCCTGAAGATAAAGTATTAAAGACAGAATCATTGCCTGGAGGTTCAGATTATGGTTTTTGTTCTGGTGCTTTATGTAATGTATTTGCATCTATGAATCCAGATACGGAAGAGGTATATCTATTAGGTATGGATTTATATTCCAACACAGACAAACCAAACAATATATTTAAAGGAACTGAATGTTACATAGGTTCTGACGGACAACCTATCCCACCAGATAATTGGATAGAACAACACCGGATGATTTTTGAAAAGTTTCCGGATATAAAGTATTACAAGGTTAATCCTAAACCAATATCAAACGATATTAATGATAGGGTTAATGCTGTAATTGAGGAATGGATTGATATTCCTAACCTTGAGTACATTACACAAGATGAAATGTATGAAAGGATTAACACTTAAAAAACCAAGGAGGTTTATATGGCTGATGTAATAGCAAGTGTAAAGGGCTGGATTAATAAGATTTCGGAAGTTGCCGTAAGTCTTATCGCTCTAGCAGTAGTACTTCAAGTACTTTTCGGATCAGATATGATCTTTCTTCCCGTTGATGTCATTGGGAATATAACCGGCCTAGTGGCATCACTAGGCAGCCAAGGACTAGTTGGACTTGTAGCCCTAGGCGTCATTTATTGGATCTTCACCAAGAAGGACTAGTAAGATTGGCTAAAGGATCTACGGGGAGGGTGCATCCTCCCCTAGTTCCAATATAAGTATTAGTATGTCTGATACTAATATTATTTCCATAACTGATATTATAGAACAGAAGGTTCGTAAGCAAAGAGAACTGGATGACTATGAAGTCCGATTGGAAGAATTAAAAAGAAAAAAATATTGGGTAGAAAAAGAAATACAGATGGCTGAATTTATCATTGCGGCTGTTCAACACGAAATATCCCCCCAACAATTCATTAAGGCTTTAATCGAAGCCGAACTAAAAAAAGATTGAAAAAAGCTTGACAGACTAGTTAGTTTGTGATAGCTTAATAGATAGTCGGATGGAACTAGCCGACTTAAAGTAAAAAGTTCAAAAAAAGTAGTTTAATTTACGGGGTGATTTGGTAATGCTTACACCCTACACATGAGGATGTATTATTATGACATCTAATAAATTTAAAGTTGTTGGTGGTATGCAGTATGAGATTCAAATTCTTAATTTAGGCACTTTGGTTCAATTTGGAACGCCAGGGTTCGATGGGACAGAATCTAAAATTAATTCAGCTCACGATTTTCTACAGAGACTTGCTCAAAAGATTGAGTGGAATAAAACAGTCAACGGTGAGAAACAATATAGAGCAAAAGCCTATTTGCGTTCTATTATAATGGGTTCTAATTTGTTAGATTCTTTTGTATTAGTTCCTGCTTCACTTCTTATAAATTCTATTAAACTGAATATAGAAAATACCACAGATAAGGATGAGAAGAAATCTTGGGCCGGAGTTTTGAAGTATGTTCAAGAGTGTATGTCAAGTGGTGTTCAATATTTTATTATTGATGGTCAAAATCGCTTAAATGAATCTCTTATTCCTTACTTTAGTAACAAGCTTGTTTTTGGTAAAGATAAGCTTGACATTGAGCATTCTAATGGCAAGAAAGTTAGTTTAGCCGGTAAGTATTTTAAAGATTTGCCGAGAGATGTTCAAGATTATTTAAGCGCTATTGAGATACCTGTTGTTATTGCACTTCAAGGAGATGTAGATCAATTTTCACAATCACTTATTTGGAAGAATGAAGGTATAGCCTGGGATAGTTGGCAGAAACTTTTACAAGTAAACTGGTATACAAAATTTCGTCAACAAATTTCAGAGATTGCATCTGGTAGTGATATTAAAGGTGACCAATATTGTCTGGCCGCATTAGGTAGAATTACAAATAAACCATATTCCTATGATATCAATGGTCATGATTTGTTTGTGGCTGAGTGTTTGGTGTGGATGGAAACAAAAACTCAATTCACTAAGCCTAAGGAATTTGAATCTTATTTTAGAGGTAAAGACATTAAGAATAAGTATCTTAAAGCTCTTAAAACATACTTAACTGAATTTGGTAAGGTATATAAAGACGGCCCTCTAATTTCAAATGTTGAGTTGCGTAATTATGTAATGCTACGCTATGCCTTAGACTATCCTAAGGAGTTTTCTACTATTACTATTCCTAGTTGGAGAGTAAATGGTGGTGAAGGTTTCGCTAAGGTATACGAGATAGTTAATGAAGTATTGATGAAGGATCCAGAAAAATTTGGTGAATTACCATTACATCTTTATACTAAGCAAGCGGATGGCACTACAACTAAAAACAAAAACCCAGGGTCTTATGTATATTTTAATTCAGAGAAGAAACAGAGCGATTTGTTTGGTAGATTGTCTATTCTTTTTAATGTATTGACAAACGCTAAGAAATTAAAGGCTTGTCAACAAATGAAAGATGATTTATTTAACTCTCGTTATGTTGTAGAAGTTGATCGTTCTAGAATGAAAACTCTGGAAGAAGCTTATGTAGATAATCCTCTTGATTCTAGAGGCCGAAAGGTTCCTGTCTCAAAACTATCATCGAAACATTTTGATAGAGGACATAAGTATCCTTGGAGTAAAGGTGGTAAGAATGATGAGATAGTCATTCAACCCATAAGAGATAATCGTCAAGGAAAAGATGATTATGTGGCATAAAACTCTTGACATTAGTTAAGAACCGTGATATAATAAATAGTATTGATTGCGATTATACAGCGATTGATAGTAAATACGATAATATATAGGAGATACAATATATGTCTTTTGCAGACCTAAAGAGCAAGTCTGGCTCTTTTGAAAAATTACAGACTGAACTTTCAAAGTTAAACAGTCCCGCCTCCGGCAATTCTTTTGAAGATAACCGTTTTTGGAAACCCGATCTTGATAAGACTGGCAATGGTTTCGCAGTAATTCGTTTTCTGCCGCAACCAGCTGGTGAGGATCTTCCTTGGGTTCGACTTTGGAACCATGCGTTCAACGGTCCTGGTGGTTGGTATATTGAGAATTCACTGACCACGATTGGTAAGAATGATCCAGTATCTGAATACAACACTGAACTTTGGAACAGTGGTGCAGAATCAGATAAGGAGATTGCCAGGAAGCAGAAGCGAATTCTTAAATATTACTCCAACATCCTAGTTGTGAGTGACCCAAAGCACCCTGAGAATGATGGTACAGTAAGGTTGTATCGTTTCGGTAAGAAAATCTTTGATAAGATTACTGAAGCTATGAACCCTGCGTTTGATGATGAAACTCCCTTGAATCCATTTGATATGTGGAAGGGTGCTAACTTTAAACTCAAGATCCGTAAGGTCGATGGTTATTGGAATTACGATAAGTCTGAGTTTGATAATCCTTCAGAACTGCTTGAAGGTGATGATACTCGCCTTGAAACATTATATAATGAGAAGTTACATAGTCTACAAGAATTTGTTGATCCAAAGACTTTCAAGACTTATGATGAACTGAAGGAAAAGCTCAACAAAGTTCTTACTGGTACATCAGTTAAGGGTACTGTTGAGACATTTACTCCCAAGAAGAAAGTTGAAGTCATTACTCCGGTTCCTGAAACAACCGATGATGATGAGACTTTAGATTATTTTGCCAAGTTGGCAGATGACGGTTAATCGTAAGGCAACTACGATATGGGGAGTCCTTCGGGGCTCCCTTTTTTTATGTCCAAATAAATTCACTTTCCCCTTTTGGTAGTGCAGCTGGTACTTTAGAAGAACCAACTAAAGATCCATATATCGGAAGCTTCTTTGTTGTGGCTCGCATGGTATTGGCTAATTCCACAGTAGTAGTATAGATAGGATCGTTACCAGTACGAATGATATGATGTGCTACTTTTGTAATCATCCACAGATTATTATTTCTATCTTCACCGTATCTGTCCCATGAATCTGTAATACCTGTGTCCCTTGGGTTACCAGAAGCCGCCCCAATTTGAGGAAATTCTGTAATAGCATTTCTACCAATTTGTAATGCTGAGTTACCCCACATTTCACATTGTATTCTTTCATAACCTAACATATGACTCATTTGCATTTTTCTCATTATGCCATGATCAGGTTCACCTACGTCATATGGTGTATCTGCTCGCCAAGTGCTTTTATTGATGCTAGTCATATCACCTTTACTAAAACTATAGTATCCTACATTTGCATTAGGCCATTCTGATATCAATTTAGTTCCAGAGCCACTGTCGAAAAATACTGGAGTTTCTGATGCGTGGGAATATGTGTCTTTTCTCAATTGTTTTAGATAATCGGATGTGTATCTATCAAAAGATTTAGAGACACTATTATGTCTGATTTGAGTTGCCCCCCAACATCCAGAACGAATTGTTTTCCACTTATCACCAGTAATAATATATTCAAAACTTTTACTTCTTAGCATTGCAGCTGGATAACCTCTTAATTGCCCGGCAGCTGCAGTTGGCGCAAAGCTGTCTCCACCAGAAGTAGTCATAGAATTGTTAAGAGTAATTTGTAAAGTAGATGCACCTGTTTCTTCTCTTTGTAGTGGCACAAAAAACCAACCACCATCTTCAGGCTTTTCTCGCTGTGCAGTTTCATATATGACCATATCAGCGTGCTGATTTTTAAACATATTTGAAGATTTACCTGGCTGTGGACTTTCAATATTTTTGCCTGTAAACGAATGTGCAGAGTTTACCAAGAATGTAATTAAATCGAATGGGTGCATATTAGGCGTAACGAAGTGTCTTATACCATATGTATTTGCACAATAGATATACTTATTAACTCCCAGGTCATTTCTTATTATATCATAGACAATACCATCGTGACCACCACCACCTTTAACGCTACCAATAGTTCCTTGAACTGTTTTTGATATTCTCATTCTATCATTTGTTATCATTTCAGTAGAGCAGAAATGTAATCGGTATTCTAACCAGGACTGTGTGGTATTGCCTTGATTTCCTATAGGAGATTCTATAGCTTCAATTTTATGAATGTATAGAGGATCACCATGGATTTGCCATTCTGGATGACCTGCCTCAGTCGCACCAGCCGTTTCAAAATCTAACCACAGTAGTTCTTCACCAATTATTAGACCATTACGAATAAGATTAATACTGTCTCTAATTTTTAACCAACCTGTGATACCAAGTTGTTCTATATCTTCAAAAAAATGTATTTCCGCAACTAACGGAGTAATGTCATAAATGGCATCATCTCCGTGTTGAATCTCACATTTACGGATATCAAAGGCCCCGGGGCTAGGACTATTGGGAACTCCGCCCAACCCAATATCCGTTAAACCTTGTATAATATCAATTGCCATGACGAGTTAAGTTTTTAAACTCATTAGAAAATATTGTAATATATTGTGAATTTAATAGTCTTATTTCTTTTCTATTTTCATTTAAATCAGCTTCATATAGAAAGTTAGTAATAGGTGTTGCACCAGGCTCTTCAGCTAACTCTACCTTTATTTTAGTATTGGTGTTTCCTGACTTTTGAGATATTTCATAATGATGTATACCATTAGCATCAGAGTATTTACTTAACACATACGCTTGTAGATTGCGTTGGGTCATCGGCCAGTCATAGTAACGATCATAATATTGATTTAACATTAATATTACCCAATGAAATTGTGCGCTTCTATAATAGTCAAATGCAACACTTTCAGGAGTTTCATTTTCCTTTATTATATATTTTGTGAATAAAGTATCTCTAGTTTTTACTTCAGCTTTGGCAACAATTCTAATTAGTATATCGGATACTGTCTGATATGTTTTATTACCAGTGGCGTCATATGCGATTGTAGGAAAGTTAAGAAAATACATAATTAATATCCACTAATCATATCTGCTTGGGAGAGTAGTTGTACTTCCTTGAATTGTAGTGTTAAATCTACTCGTACTGGTGCTGAATTTTCATGAAATACGGCAAATCTATCACCACCATAAACAACACCTATACTTGTTAAAGCACACTTACCAATTTTATTCAAGTGTTCCATAGGTTTATTTTTATTATGATACGACATAGAAAAAAATCTAGGCATAGTGTATATTCTATTGAGTTGTCCTGCTTCCTGTATGGGTGCGGCATTTATTTTAAAAAAGTCTACAATATTTTTAATATTAGCTGATTCCGCTTGATCTAGAGGTTTTAAACTAAAGGTAAAATTAAAGTCTCTGAATCCGGGCCCTGAGTAAGTAACATAAGTATTGCTGAAAGATGCAGTACCGCCTGATTGCTGGGCCCTTTTATCTAATCCTACCAACTTACCCAAAGTCCCAACCACAGCACCCATACTTGCAGCAGTTGAAGATCCTGTAGCAGCGACATCAGCGCCTGCTTGTCCTGCGGTTTTTGAACCAGTAGCTACTGCCACACCCTGTTGGGCAAGGCTTTGCAACCAACCGGACTCCTCTTGTTCCCAACCCTGGTCGTATGTAGCACCTACACCACTAGGAATAGGCAGACATATGAATGGTCCATGTGGCCCCTCGAATGTCATATCACTTGTAGCTGAACCTACACCACCTTTCATAGTCCAAGTTTGAAACATCATGTAGTTGCCATTCTGGCTACTAAGTCCTAGATCGGGTGGATGAACCACAACATTCATATCTACTACTGAATGTGGTCCTCTTTGTTGTGCTGCCATATTTAATTCCTCTAACTTGTATAAGTATTTATATGGATAATAAGAAATACTCACGGCGCAAACCTTATAAAGGCAAATTTGTACCTATTGAGCCTGGTAAGTATAAAGGCAACCCACGAAACATTATCTACCGATCTATGTGGGAACGGCAATGTATGGTCTATTTTGACCGTAATGAGAATGTTATAGAATGGTCTAGCGAAGAAGTTGTTATACCTTATGTGTCTCCCTGGGACAATAAAATACACAGATACTATCCTGACTTTTTAGTGAAGGTGAAAAAAGGTCAATTGATAGAGACTAGAATTATTGAAGTGAAGCCTGCTAAGTTTCTTAAACCACCAAAAGTAGGAAGAAAAAAGACCAAATCTTATCTATATGAGGTAAGAGAATGGGGCCGCAATAGTGCAAAGTGGGCCGCAGCTAAAAAATATTGTGATAAACGAGACTGGATGTTTGACGTTTGGACGGAAAAAACTTTGCGAATGTAGATAAATAGTCTTGTATGACATTATTTGCAGACATTAAAGAATCCGCGGAAGGTAGAGAACTATCTGTCAGATGGTACAGGGATAGGGTAAGAGCGTTGGGCACATTAAAAGGTGATAGTGTAATTAGGGAAGGTAAGGCTGATGCCACCGCACAGGCCAGACCTAGAGGTGGGATGTTGAATCTTTTTAATTATAGACCAAAAGAGCCAACAAGAATTTCATTTTATGATACATTTCCTTTAGTTCTACCTGTTGGAGGATCTAAAACAGGGTTTAAAGGTTTGAACTTTCACTATCTACCTATCCCTATGAGGATAAAACTTCTAGAGCTTATTGCAGCTGGGTATGGTGATGAGACTGCACAGACTGCTGTGGTAACATGGGATAAGGTAAAGGCGTTACGTTATGTGGCACCAACGATTAGGCAGTATAATGCAAAACAAGTAAAATCTTTGTTTTTACAAATACCACTTGACGATATGTTGATTGGTGCATTACTACCAGTGCAACGATTTTTTAGTGGTGAATTTAATAGTCGTAAGAAAGTACACAATAATAGTGTGTATAAAGCTTCTAGGGAAAAAATTAACTATGGCACTTGATGCATTTATATCACGAATAAAGTGGAACAATGTCCAACGGCAAAATAAGTATAGGATTACAATCATTGGCCCTAATGGTCCAATGGCTGAAAATATGAGGTTATTTGCCGAAACGGTAGAAATTCCAGGTCAGACAATTATTAGTGCTCCCGATGAATTGCGTTATGGCCCAACTAGAGAAATGGCTACGGCGGTGAGTTACGGACCTACCAACATAACTTTCATATGTACTCCTGGAATGCCAGAACGAAAGTTTTTTACGGCTTGGCAAAATAAGGTAGTTAATAAAGATAGTTGGGAAGCATATTATTATAAAGATTATGCATATCCTTACCAGATTTCTATTTTTGCTTTAGACTCTGAAGAAAAAGATAAGTATGGGGTAACACTATTTGAAGTGTTTCCCAAAACAGTAAGCGGCCAAGCATTCGGGGCTGCCAGTAATGATGCATATCAAACAATAGATGTGGAATTTTCATTCAGATATTGGAGAGAAATACCTACTCCTACTACACCGGCTCCTAGGAGAGCACGTCAACCCCTCCCCAGTCTAAGTGAGTCTAATGATGTAATATCTGAGGATATTTGGGTCGATGCGGACCCAGAAACAAGAGAGTCAACCGATCCTTGGACAATAAGTCAGCAGAGAAAGCAAGGTTTTAATTAGAAATATTTTATAATTATAAGGAGATGAAAATATTATGAGTTTACCAGTAATTAACACACCAACCTATGAGTTGGTAGTTCCTTCTACAAAGGAACAGTTGAAGTTTAGACCATTTTTGGTCAAAGAGGAAAAGATTCTATTGATGGCTATGGAAGAAGAGGATACGAAACATATGGTGAATGCTGTCCGCACGATAGTAGATAACTGTACGTTCAAGACTCTTAAAGTTAATAAGATGCCTATGTTTGATTTGGAGTATGTGTTTCTTAACATACGAGCCAAGTCCGTGGGTGAGGTTGTGTCTGTGAAGATACTATGTGATGATGATAAAGAAACGTATGCAGATGTTGATATACCTTTAGAAGAAATTACAGTTAAATTTCAGAAAGATCATATTAACTTAATAGATTTAACAGATGATATTAAAATAGAAATGGCTTATCCGACATTTGAAATGCTTGATTCATTTGATGTAGATAATACTAAGGGTGTATTTGATTTAATTGGTAAGTGTGTAAAACGTATCATAGATGGGGAAACTATCCATGAACGAGCAGATTTTAATAAAAAAGAATTGTCAGATTTTCTTGATAGTTTGAATACTCAGCAGTTTGCTGATATGCAAAAGTTCTTTGAGACAATGCCTAAATTGAGTCATGACATTGAGTTTCAGAATCCTAAGACTAAAAAGAAACATAAAAAAACATTGGAGGGCCTTAACAGTTTTTTCGCATAGCTCTTTCTCACGATAGTTTAGAGCATCATATAAAATTGAACTTTGGTTTAATGCAACATCATCAATATTCGTATTCAGATTTAATGGAGATGTTGCCTTGGGAGAGATCCATATATGCTGCACTTCTAGTTCAATATTTGAAAGAGGAGAAAGAGCGAAGAACGGCAGAGGCTAGGAGAAAATAGTGGCTGAAGAAAAGGTAAGAATTGTAGAAACTACTAAAGAGTATGAGCTCGCAGTAGAAGATATTGTACCAGCACGGGGACAAGATGAACCTACATGGTATAATAAAACTTCTGGTATTATGGATCAGTTTAGGTTAATCCCCAGACTCATCATGGTGGCTTATATCTATGCATTTTATTCATCTACTACATGGTTCATGGCTCTAGACGATCCTACCAATGCCCAAGCAGCATTCATATCTACCATAGTTGGAGCTGGTGCTGCGTTCTTTGGACTATATGTTGGTAAGGCTGGTTCACCAATACCTAAAGGTAAAAAATAAATGGCCACAGATACAGAAGCTGAATTAGACAATAAAAAACGTCTTGCTGACGTTACTAAAAAGCTTAATAAGATTGAGGCTGACCGAGCCTGGAATATGTCCAAGGAAGGTAAGGCAGCCAATAAGAGACTCAAAGAATTACAAATCCGTATCAAGAAAGAAAATGCACTTCTTGATAAAGAGGCCGCAACAGAAGATAATGCTTTAAAGATTGAAGAAAAAAGAGCCGATCAGGCCGCGGAACTGGCCAAGCTTGATGCGGATATTGCAAGAGCCAAAACTAGTGATGCTGCAAAAGATAGAAAGGCTGATAGAAAGTTTGAAAAAGAACAGGCGAAAAAACAAGATAAATTAAGAAATTCACAACGAGATTTTGGTGGTGAATTGTATGATAGTATATTTGGCACCTATAGTCTAATTGGTTCTCTTAAAAATATGTTCCCCAAACCTGTGCAGATACTTGCTGGTTGGGGTTTTGATAAGATAAAGAAAGGAATATCTCAAGGCACTAAGGCTATAGGTAAACTAGCCAAGGGTGGTTTCAATGCTCTGTTTGGTAAAAAAGATTCAGACGCACCACCAGAAGTTAAGGCTGCAGAGACAGCAGCACCTGCTGAGGTTGTACCCACCGAAACAATAACAGGTAAGAAGTTTTCAGATAAAGAATTAGCTAAAGCTCATAGTATGGGTAAAGGTGCTGCGTTTGGAACACATCCCGAAACAGGTGAGGCATTAACTGAAGAACAATCTACAGCTTTAAAAGAGGGTGGTGTAGTACCAGATTCCGTAATACCGCAAGAAACAGCTTTAGGTGCCCCGGCCGGTGAAGAAGGATTTGTTGAGGGTATAGGACCTGCAACTGCTACAATGTTTGGTGGTGGTGATTCTTTGATAGACGGTAATATTGGTACGCTGTTGCATGAGGATCTTCAAGCTATTCTAAACGAGCTCAAACTTTTCGTTGGGCCTGCTACTACCGAAGGTTCAATATTTGTACATGATAAGAGTGTAGAAGATAAATTAGAAGATCAAAAGGATGTAGTTGAAGATCAAACTAAAGAACTTACTTCAGAACTTAAACCAGAAGAAATAGATTCCTCTAAAGAAGGTGAAGATGAACAAGATGCTAGTTTAGTAGGTAAAGCTGCGGGCCCAGGTGGAAAGAAAAAGAAGAAAGGTGGACTGCTAAGTAAGCTTGGCGGAGGCCTTATGGCTGGTTTAGGTATACCTGCTTGGGCCACAGACCCAACGATGCTGGCCAATATGGTTGGTGGTGGTGCCAAGGCTGGTATGGGTAAATTGTGGTCTGGTGCCTCTAAAGTTTTTAGTAATCCAAAATTTGCAAAGATCATGGGCCCGGCTGCGATTGCCGGCGGTATCGCTTTGATGGTCAAAGACGGTATGGCCGGTGTAGAGAAATCAGAAGAATGGGGGGTGTCTAAAGTTTCTGGTGCTATGGGTGGTATATTGGGTGGTGTTGATAAAGGATTTAAAGGTGCCATGGCTAATATGGGCAAGTGGGCATTGATTGGTGCTGGTATTGGTTCGATAGTCCCTGTAATAGGAACGCTGGTTGGTGGATTAATCGGAGCTGTGGTTGGCGCCATACTAGGATGGGTTGGTGGTGAACGAATAGCAAAGTTTTTTAGTGGTGTTGGTAAATGGGTATCAGAGAAATGGAATACTATTAAAGAGTTCCCGGGTAAGGTATGGGATGCTATAGTCAATACAGTAAAAGGTTGGCTTGGTTTTGGTGAAGGAAAAGATGACGAATTACCAGTAAAAACTGAAGGTGCGCCTAAGAAAGGTTGGTTGGATACTTTAATAGATTTTCTTATTCCACAATGGATAAGAGATTTCGCTAAAGATGCTGTGGGGACAGTACTTGGTTGGTTAGGATTAGCATCAACAGATGAGGAAGGTAAGACAGAAGCTACCGATATGGGTAAAAAAGTATTCGGCACTATTGGTGAGATTGGTAATATGTTTTTGACCATTGTTAAGAAGTTCATACCCCAAGGTCTTATAGATTTTGTTTCTAATCCTATTGATTGGATTTTGAAAAAGATTGGTTGGTTAGATGAAGGGGGTGAAGGAACTGAGGCCGGTAGTGAAGCAATAAAGGTAATGCAATCAGGTTCCATTAAAGACAAAGCAGGTCTATTGGCGGGTGTTATTGCTAAGTTAATACCAGATGCATTAAAGAAGATTTGGGAATTAGGACCTGTTGATTGGTTCTTATGGAAGATAGGTTGGAAAGATGAATCGGGTGAAAAGACTGAGGAAGGTGGTGAGGCAGCTGAAATACTTACATCTGGTAGTTTTGGAGATAAAGCAGGTCTTATTAAAGGAGTCATAGCCAAGTTAATACCACAAACGCTCAAGGACATTTGGAAGATGGGTTTGGTGGATTGGTTCTTATGGAAGATAGGTTGGAAAGATGAAGAAGGTGCAATAACAGATGAAGGATCTAAAGCAGCAAAAGCCGGTGGAAGTATAAGAGATGCCGTTATGGGTAAATTGAAAGCTATGATCGCTTCTATTCTACCAGAGCCCGGTGGTCTGCTGGGTAAGTATGTTATTCCTGATGCCATATATGTGTGGGCTGGTTTGAAACCATCGAAGGCAGTAATGGAGGCCGAAGAGCGAGTTGAAGAAGGTAAGGAAAGAGCAGGCGAGCTCACTACACAAGAATTGGGAATCAGTGAAGATGCTACAACAGCACGGACTAATATTAAAGAGCGCCGTCAGAGACAACAAACACAACTTGAAGCTAATATAAAAGAACAGCAAGATCGAATTGCTCGATCCGAAGCTGGTGAAAATGAATATGTCGGTAGGGAATGGAAAGGACAAGAAGAATCGGCTGCAGAAATTGAAGAAATGCAAGCTCAACTTGCTGCCTTAGATTCTCAAGAAATGGCCGCACTGGCCAAGGTCGATCAAGAAGAACAAGAACAACTTGCACCTTTACAGGAAGAAAGTGTAAGATTACAAACAGAAATGGCCGCAGATGAAAAACTTATAGCTGAAGGTTCAACCACAACAGCAAGTGCTATACAAAATAGTGTACCACATATGCGTACTGATATAGGTTTAGCGATGGGCTTAGATCATACTGATAAATTGACACCAGGCGAAGATATCGCATCCGCGGCAAATAATATGTATGGTGATAATTCTACTAGTGCTTTGGCAAATGTTATTAATGCTCCTGTTACTAACGCCAGAAATAGTAATACCACAATAAATATGCCCCAACCTAGAATGGCATCAGACCCCAATACACAAAAACAGTCGGGGTATGCACTATCTGGCTGGGCGAAATTTGATTAGGAAATACAATATGAAAATATACACCAAGTTTCTCTTGGTGTCTCTCTTAACATTATGCACCTTCAAGGCATACGCTGAAGAATTGACTCATGTGGATTTGATGTCCAAAGCATTAAATTCTACAGTTTTAGTCAGGGTTGAGAAAGACAATATGGTAACAGGCCATGGTTCGGGTGTAATCATATCCGAAGATGGTAATATTCTAACAAACTATCATGTAGTACATAATGCAGATAAAATTAGAGTATGGTTACATAAAGATAGACGCCGACGTTACCATACCGCTACAGTAATAGGAATAGATCCTGTTGCTGATTTGGCATTGATTGATATAGATCCTTGGCCTGAAGAGGAAGCGTTTAATCACGCCAACCTAGAATACAATACCGATAAAATAATTTCAGGGATAG